>Ga0116146_1000369_pt1 | contig 57685 bp, 41 predicted proteins | sample AD_JPNHG2_MetaG_FD_89748 | JGI IMG/M metagenome (GOLD analysis project Ga0116146, IMG submission 89748) | Active sludge microbial communities of municipal wastewater-treating anaerobic digesters from Japan - AD_JPNHG2_MetaG | ecosystem: Engineered > Bioreactor > Anaerobic > Digestate | place... | reverse complement strand
GTCGCGGGTCCGGGTGCTGAAGGCGCCCTCCTCGAATCCGTAGGTCATCGTCACGGCGGAGCCGTCAGGGTACGTTATGGCCGTCTTCCGGTCCATGGCGTCGTAGGCGTACAGGGTCGGGTTCCTGCGCGACGGCGCGATATAGGCCGAGCCGACCGAGGCAACGAAGCTCGGCTGGCTTTCCTCCGCCATGCGTCCCAGGGCGTCGTAGACCGCCCTGCCCGAAACGGTCATGCCTATGACGTGGTTCACCTCCGCGCTCTTGCGCGTCTGGATCGCGCGCTTCAGGCCGTCCACGTGGACCACGGTGTCAACGGTGCGGTTGCTCGACGGGCTCACCTTGTTCATGGTGCGCGCGAACGCCGGCGCCGTGATGTTCCCGGCGGCGTCCAGGACCGGCGGGCCGTAGCCGAAGGCCAGGGTGGGACGGTCGGCGCCCACGTCGTACGGCCCTATGATCCGCGTCACGCGGCCGAACTGATCGTAGGAATAAATCATGTTGTTCCGGTTGGTGTCGGTGGTCGAGCGCGGGTTGCCGTGCTTGAGATCGATCACCGACGACGACGTGTAACCGAAGGAGTCGCGCACCCCCGTGATATGGGCGTGCACGACGTCGTCGTATGAATAGGTCAGGGAATAGCGCTGGCCCTTCGCGTTTTCCGGTCCCGTCACCTGCGCCAGGTTGCCGTAGCCGTCGTACGCCAGGGTGGTGGTAACCGCCGTGCTGTCGTCGAGGAACTCCCGGAGCTCGCGGAGGTTCCCCTTCGCGTCGTAGGTCCCCACCCGCCTGCGGAGCACCTCCCCCTGCGCGCCGGTGACGCGGATCAGGCCCGGCCGGTCCATGATGTAGGGCCCCGGCTGGTACAGGTACGATATCACGGCGCGCACGTCGTCCAGGGACGAGGCGTCGCCGTAGTCGACGAAACCGGTCACGTTGCCGTACTCGTCGTAATCATAGGTCTGGAGCGTGCTCTTCTCGGGGGAATTCTCGTCGCCGGTGAGGCCCTCGTAGTAGCGGATCTCCGTCCGGTCAAGGTAGGGGGCATAGCATCGGCTGGCGATCACCTCGCGGATATCATAATCCGACATCTTCACCAGCCAGAGGTTGCCTCCGGCGTCCCGGACCGTGTTTTTTACCTCGAGGCCCTTGTTGTAGAAATTGCCGTTCAGGTAGTCCTTGACCAGGACCCTGCCGTCCGCCCTGGTTTCGGTCACCCGGGCGAAGCCGTAGAATTCGCGCTCGCCGCGGTTGTAATTGCCGTCTTCATAATTATAGGACGTCGAGTAACGGTGCGCGCTCCCGGCCCCGGCGTCGAGGTTTTCCATGCCGTCGGCGACGGTGGTCCCGGTCATGACCCACCGCGACTGGGGCATCCGCCTGGTGTTGCCACGGCGCTCGTACGTGATGGAAATGGAGCCGCCCAGGGGCCGCCGCACCGACCGGAGGAGGTTCGTTTTGCCGGTCGGATTGAGACGTACATCCATGGAATTGGCCCCGTTGCGCACATGGTCCGGCAGGCCGTCGCCGTTTATGTCGGTGAGGGTCACTTTTTCAGACCCGAGACGGCGCCCGCCGCCGCCGCCCATGTTGATCTGCACCGTGCCGATCTGCAGCCACAATACCCAGATCTGTATGCCGATGGTGAAGTAGCCGTTGGGCGACTGGGACATCGTTTCCGAATAGTTTATCGGCTCAAGCAGCGAATTGCTGATCGGGATGGGCGGCCCGAAACCCACGCCCGTATTATAGGAAACATACATTTCGCCGACCGGAATATAGGGGATCAGGCCGATGGGAGAGGAAATGAAATACCGGAAAACCCGGTCCGGAAGACCGTCACCGTTCATGTCTATGTAGACCTGGTCGACCGCCGACCGGGTAAAGCTCACCGATGCGCCTCCGCCATAGCCCCCCTTGTCGCTCGAAATGGTGCCGCCCATGGCGAAGGACGAGGTCGTGTTCGTCCGGATTTTATCATATCCAGGATACAATTTGGGGATGCCGAAATAATAGCCGTAATTGAGCTGAACCCAGGCGGGCCCCGACGTGTCGGATTTATAGACGCGGTCCGGGAGGCCGTCGCCGTTGACGTCCATATAATCGCACAGGGTCTCGGTGGTGCCCTCGGCCGCTGATCCCGAGAAGGAGAACCCCACGTTACCGCCGTTGTCCTTGTGCCCCTTGACGTCGCCGCCGCCGGTAAGGCTTGTTTCGGTAAGGACCGCTTCCACGCTCGAACAACCGCCCGACGATGTTGAGAGATTTTTATTATTGCTGCTGTTTTCCCGGACTGCCCCTCCCATGGTAGCGACGGGAAGCATTATATCCATGATGCCGTTCTTGTTGGTATATTGCACCCTCCCCTTGCTCACGATATCGGGAAAGCGATCCCCGTTAAGGTCGAAATAATCCATGTACGTCTTGCTTTCACCTTCTGTCTCATCACCGCCGACTCCGCACGCGCTCACACCGCGTCCCTTGTGCTCGGTGGTGGTGAACTTGGGAACCGCGCGGGCGAAAAAGCCCGCCAGGCCGCTCGTCGCCAGGGTCAATTTCGTCTTGCCCGGTTCATCGCCGGGAGGGCCCTCTTCAAGGTACTTGCGGCCGACGCGGGTGGCGCTCATCTTCCCCGGCGAGATCCAGCAATCCTGGTCATTGCCGAACCACATGCCGCGGTCCCCGTCCGGTATCGCGATTGTCGGCGGCTGTATGAACTGGTTTTTCGTGTCCTTCACCGGATTCGGATTCGGCGCCATCGCGGAGAAGGTACGCGTTTTCGCGTTTATCGCCTCAACTTTTGTGCGGAGTACGTCCATTGAGTCATTCTGATTCGGCAGGTCCAGGCCCTGCTCGTCAAGGGGCCTCATGTCCGCCGGATTTAACACGTCTATCTCGCCGTTCCATCGGCCGTAATACCACGCCCGATAGCCGCCCGCGAAGGCGCTCTCCTTTTCCCGGGCGCGGTACACGAACCCCATGGCTTCATGGCCGATGATGGGCTGGATGATCCCCGCTACGCGGGGATTTTCGGATTCAAAGTATATCATCGGCGTGCCGATCAGGGCATAGGCGGTAAAATCGCTCCTATCGGAAGCGCATACGAAATACAGCCTGTCGCCGGCGATCACGTTAGTCTCGAAATCAAGAACAATATTTTCATTGTCCAGGGGGCTGATGAACCGGGTTTCCTTGCGCACCAGGGCGCCGTCTTTTTTCACGGCCAGGGCCACCCGCGCCTGGTAATCGGCCGGGACCGGCACGCCGGCAATGCGCTGCACCTGGTAAATAACCCGCGCGGCGCCGCCCATTCCAGCCGGCACTTCATAGGGCTCAGCGGGATCGCGGTCGGTTTTCGGGTAGATCCGGACGGTTACGGGCAGGGCGTATTCAAGCTTGTACTGCTCCGGGTCCAGGGTCTGCGTTGCGCCGTCACCGTCAATATAAGTTATGGAAGTCCCGGTGTAGCGAAGCTGGGGGACCCACCGTACGCTGTTCCAGTTGATAGGGGTGTCGGAATGCAGGGAGCAGATAATCCTATCGGCGCTCGTGCCCTCTTTCGTGACGTCGAAGTCAAGGGGCATCCCCAGGTTGACTTCTCCCATGTAATTGCCCGGAACCGTTTCAGAATATAAAAAGTACCTGTTGCCGCCCGCGTCCACCCTGTTGATCGTCACGGTGATATCGTCCGACGTGACCGCCTCTTTCCGGAGGGCGCCGGTCATGCGCACGCTCCCGTTGAAGGGGACAGTGAAGGAACGCTCTGATTCTCCGGCCAGGTTGAAGTCTTCCGACGCCTGGTAGCGGTTGACCGGGAGGCCGTTTTCATCGTGAAGCTCCGTGTCAACGCCCTGGTACTCAATGACCGGGTCCCAGAGAACTATGTCATAGGCCCCGTCGTTGATCGAATTCACCCTGAAGCAGATCTCGTCACCCTGCTCCACCCATATGTCGTCGACGCCGTAGGGATCCACCGGCTCAAAGTTTCCCCTGCCGAGCTCCGCCGACCAGAGCACCGCGCCTCCTTTCTCTATGCTTACGCGCGCACCGTCGTCCGTGAGATATTCCCTGACGACGTTCTTGATCTCCACCGGCTCTCCGTCCTCGCCGGTGTAGGTCTGGACGATCTCGCCCGCCGGCGGCTTGTAATCACCCAGGCGCGCGCTGCCGGTGACGCGGACCAGGCCGCGGTAGGGGGCCTTCCACATGCGTATCGCATCGTCGCGGTAATAATTATACGAATTGATCTGCGTCTCCTTCGAGGGCACCTCACCCAGTTCCACATCGGAAAGATCCGCGGCGCCATCGCCGTTGAATTCGACCGCGGATCCGTACAGGGGGGGAATGACCGAATACACGGGCGTGGGATAGACCACGTCCAGGTCCTGCACGTGATTATACATGACCATGCCCATGTTCACGAAGTCGGTCAGGCCGTCGCCGTTCGCGTCGGTGAGATAGCTCATGGAGGTCTGCGTGCCGAAGCTCATGTCCAGGAAACCGCCCACTCCCATATTAAGCGTGGGCCCGCCGTTGCCGCTCATGCTCATTTCTTTTCCCAGGCTTCCGCCGAGACCGAAGAGGGGTATGCCCCCGCCAAAGAGGCCGGGTCCCATGGTCGAGCCGTTGCCCAGGTTGGGCCGATACCGCGCCGCGCCGCCGATGAACCCGCTGTCAAGGTATATCTGGTCCGCCAGGCCGTCGCCGTTGACGTCGCCGATGGCGCTGACCGCATCGTTCATGTCGAAGTTCACGCCCCCCTTGCCGCCCAGGGATATGAACTTCTGGTTGAAATAGAGCGGGGAAAAACCGACATCAACATAAGTGCTGCCGCTGTTGCCCAGGTTTGAGCCAAGGGCGCTCGTGTACCAGGGGAACAGGATCAGGTGGATGAACGACTGGTGCGCGTTACCCCAGACGGAGGGTATAAAGCTATTCCCGCTGTCCCGCATGTCGTCATAATAATCGAAACTGTGCTCGTTGAAAGCGGTCGATCCGTCTTCGCCGTACTGGACGATCCGTTCGAGAAGCGACTTTTGAAACGGCGATTCATTCAGCTGTTTGTAAACCAGGCCGTAACGCCGCACCAGGCCCCCGTTGAACCTTACGTCTATGGACGAGAGGCGGCACGAGGTGGCCACACCGAAACCGCTGCGGCCCGATGTGATGATGTCAACCCGCGAGGTGCGGTCGAGGGCGAACTCGACGGTGTATGATCCTGAATAGGTTATTCTGCTGAGATAGAGCTGGGTAAAGGTTTCTAATGAGCCCGGCGGCTGATACGTGACGCGCTCGTACTCGTAGGACATCGTGTTGCCGTTCCGGTCCGTTACGCGCTCAAGGAACCATGTGAAGATGGCCCCCGGCTTGAGCAGCGCGTTGCCGGAGAGCCGGGCCTGGTCGGTCTGGCCGTACACGAATACCGTGCCGCTCTTGTCCGTGACCTCCCACCAGTAGTTGTTGTAGGCGCTCCCCATGCGCCGTATCCGCTTGAACTGGCCCTCCACGCGCTGGCGGAATACGCCGCTTCCCGGCGCGGTCTCCACCAGTTCCGCCCCTTCCAGCAGGTAGGTTTCGTCATTAGAATAGCGCGGCACGCCGAACTTGGTGTCGATCGTGACAGACGGCACCGGCAGGTCCCATCCCTGCCCCAGCCAGCTGTTGCCGCCGGAGGAATTGTACCTGATGGCCAGCTGCGGCTGCAGGCCGCCGCGCCCCCTGGGCAGTTCGATCGGATACGACAGGACGGCGTCGCCGTTGCTGTTCGCTTCCGGCGCCTCGATGAGATTGATCCCGGCGGAAGGGTCCGCGGCCTTGATGTCCTTTATCGAATTGGGATTGTACGCCAGCGGGTCCGGATGTTCCGGGACCGTCAGCGTGGCGTTGATGATGTCGGTAAAATGGTCCGTTTCCGAGGTGACGAGCCCGTGGGCCGAATCGGTCATGACCGCGCCGACCGCGCTTATGACCGACTGTGACGTACCCGGGGACGGACCGGTTACCGGGACAGGGGTCTTGACGCGCTGCAGCCGTTTCCAGATCTTCGCCGCTTCATCGTGATAGAACATGGCCACGTCGCCGTCGCCTTGCCCTTGCGGGAGCAGGGCCGTGCCGTAGGTAAACGAAATCTGGATCGGCGTTTTAAACTGGTAGTGCGGTCTGCCGTTTACCAGGAAACGGTACCCGGCGTCCGGCGAAGTGACGTTGACCATGCCCTCGTTCAGGGCGGCAATGTCGTTTCGCCCCAGGGGGATCACGGTGATGGTCACCTTTTCGCTCACGGCGCCTTTCGGGACCGTGATTGTCAGTGATCCGCAGGTGATCGTTTTCGAGGAATCGGGATACACGTCGGCGGAATAGCCCCCCGTTCCGGACACGGAGCCTCCGTCGCCGGAACCTCCGCCGCTGGAGCCGCCGCCGGAGCTGCCTCCCGATCCGGCGGAGGACGAAAGAAGATTATTGTCCAGCTGCACCACCCTGGCGCCGTAATACAAAGCGTCACTGGCTATGATGACCGGGTCCCAGGCCTCGTCGTCGCCCTGTCCGCCGAACCCGGCATCGTCCTTGGTGAAGGATATGGCGAAGGGCGACCCGGCATTGACCGCGCCCATCGGGTCAGCGCCCGCCGAAAGGGACAGCATGCCGGCGCTGTTCCGCGCCGGCACGGTGAAGCCCTGCACGTAGGCGGTCCTGCCGAAAAATTCGCCGGCGCGGGGATAGCTCACCACGACACGGGCGTTGCTCAATCCGCCGCCGACGGGACTCGCGCCGATGCGGAGTTCGTTGATCGTGACCGGACTGCCCGTTCCGGCCGGGTCAAGCGACAGCCGCACCGCGTCAGCGGGCAGCGAGACCGGCAGGGCAATGATGTTCCAGCCCGCTTTCAGCTTCGATGTGTCAAGCCTCCAGCCGGGAACGGCCTCGCGCCAGGCGTTATCGCGCAGGTAGTATAATGACAGCGCCCCCGCCTGGGGACCGGGCATGTTGATGAGAACGGTATCGGGCTCGATGGTCCGCTCGAAGGCGATTTCCATCCCTTCCGGACCCTCTTTCAGCGCGGCGCCGGTGGAAACGTCGCCGTCGGCCGCTTCAGCGATCGAGCAGGATTCCGCGAAGTCCCACCCTTCATCGATCTCAACGACAAGGCGCAGGGACCGTATGGCGACATCGCTCTTCGGCGAGCAGAAATCGACGCTGTTGTCGCCGGGGGCGAGCCACTGCGGATTGATCTCCTCGGACTGTTCCCTCCATTCGGCCGTGTCCGATTCCGGTACGGGAACGTCGAGTCCGCCGAACCAGTCCATACCGTTTACGCGGTGCTCGATGCCCACCGGCCGGTAGACATTTTTCGCGCTGTAGCGCAGATATGCCCGCTTGATGGAGGTCGGCCTGAGGTTCTGCGTGATGATGAACCGGGCGGGATTGTCCCTGTCGTTCGCCGAAAAGGATATATCGTCCGGCTGGGCATTGAAGATGAACACGTGACCGGGACCGCCTTCCGCCGCCCTGTCCAGCTCGTCGGCTGAGGCCGCGGCCCTGAGGGAAGCCGCCACCGCGCCGTACGCGACGCCGCCGTCATGTTCGCCCCAGATCTCGATTTCCGGGATACCGCACCCGTCATCGTCCCCGGGCGTGATATCGAAGTCAATGTAATCCGCCGCCGCGGGAGACGCCGCCGTAAAGCCCGTCCACCCGCTGCCGCCCTTCCCCGGCTCCGGCTTGAACCATGGGGCGTTTTCCCGGGACGCACCGCTGCCCATGTATGCTTTTACCCCGTACCGGACAGGCCCGAACATTTTTATCCGCCTGACCGTGTATCCTTTCCGAATATAAAACCGCACCCGCGCGGGGGCCGCCGCGGTAAACAGGGTGTCGGTATTGCCGTCGAACAGCCGCCAGGCCATTTCGACATCGCTTCCCTGGTTCAGAATGATGCCGCTCTCAGGATAGACCACCGCGACAGAGGTCGGTACGATTTTGACCGGCAGTCCTTCCTGGATGATGCCCGCGCCGGCTGCCGCCGATACCGCTCCGCCGCTCCTGCCGCCGGTACACCCGGCCAGGATGGACGCGGCCAGGACCAGCGCCGCGAGAAACGCGCGGGCCGTACCGCAGGCCGTTATTTTTGATTTTTCCGACGCTGTTCTCATACGCTCACATGTTATTATGGCCGCGCGCCGTCATTCGATGCCCTCGCGCACGCCGCTGATTTCACCGTAACCGTCAGTTTTGATAATGGCCATGTTGTTTTTAGTGTCCTCAAACCATGCCTTCCCTGCGATTATGTAGCCGCCGTCGGAGGTCGCCCGCACTTCGTACGCCTCATCGGGGCCGTTTGCCAGGCCGTTGAATTCCCTGGTCCAGATCGTAGTGCCCCTGCCGTCAACCTTCACCAGGAGGATGTTTCTGCTGTCATAGTCATCGGACCATTGGTAGCCGGTGAGGATATAACCCCCGTCACCCGTACGGTCAATGGAATAGGCCCTGCAGTATGAACCGGGCCCGACCGGTCCGGCCCACAGCTCCGTACCGTCCCCGTCAAGACCCTTGACGAGAATGCCGCTGGAGCCCGATGCGTCCCATTCCGCGAATCCGGCGACTGCAAAATCCTGCATCGTGCCGTTCGTGGCCACGTTCATGATGTCCCGCGCCTCGTTCCGGTCGCCCGTGGCATACCGCTTGGTCCATTCCTCGTCGCCGTTGGAGTACAATTTAAGAAGACACATCTGGCTGCAACCGGTGCTGAAAAATTCCGTGGCCCCTGCCACGATAAACCCGCCGTCCGCCGTTTCCTCGACGGCATAGGCGCGGTCGAAATCGACCCCGCCGTAGGTCCGCTCCCATATACTGTCGCCGTCCGCATCCAGGCGAAGGACCCTGATGCTGCTGAGGGCGGTGCTGTCGGAATACCCGGCCACGATATAGCCGCCGTCCGCGGTCTGGCGGATGGAACGGGCAACGTCCCAATCGGGACCTCCGTAGGTCCGCTCCCATTCCACGGCCCCGTCCGCGCCGGTCTTGACGATATAGACCTGGCCCGAATCCGTGACCGTTTCAGCGCCCCCGGCGATGATATAGCCGCCATCAGCGGTCTGCACCACGGAATAGGCGACATCATTGAGGCCGCCGCCATAGGTGCGGGACCACTCTTCGATGCCGTACAGGTCGAGCTTCTTCAAAATAAAATCATAATTCCCCACGCCGTCGGAATTGACGTAGCCGGCCGCGATATATCCCCCGTCGGCGGTCTCACGCACCGAATTGGCGCACTCGTCATTCATGCCGCCGTACGTTCTTGCCCAGGTGACAACCGTGGTGAAATGCAGGCGCGCCAGGGGGGCTATTGCGGTATCAATGATCCGGGTTTCGGGGCTGAAGGTGTATCCTTCCAAGCGCGGCGTGACGGTACAGGTCCCGCCCCATGCGCCGGGGAAGATGAAGACGCCGTTCGAATCGGTCCGGACCGGAACGGTGCCGAAGCGGGGGTGCGTCAGAAATACCATGACCCCTTCCATGGGCTGATTGTTGACGGTGATTTCTCCGGAAACGACTGACGCAGGCTGGCTGTTGTTGCACGACAACGGCAGCAGCAGCAGCGGCGCAAGCAAACAGGCCGCATGTGATGCGGCTGAAAACTTCTTCAGCAGTGAACGTAACCCTCTCATATCCCTCTGCCATTAGTTCGCTCCGCGTCCCCGCGGTGCGCGTGTATACGGGATCGCTAAAACGGAACCTGTTTATGTGTATGGCGCGCGGTCATACCGCGCAGGCCATGTTTCTCTGCCTAATATGATAGTGCCGTCAGACAAAGAAAAATGACAATTTTTTTATTTCCGGGAAAAAGTGACAGATAATTATGAATTAAAAAAACTGGACAGGGTGTCAATTAATTTTTTTATCCGTGTCCAATTTTTGATTGATAATAATGTCGCCAATTTAAATAAGTAAAAAATAAATCGGAAAACATCCATTTCATACAATCACCTGTTCTGCTGGATTTGGCGCGCCGGTTGAAAAAAGTATCCGCCCGGCGCCTCATTCAACTTTCCGGGTGTTAATATCAATGACTGTTAGATAAAAAAGGATATGCTGCGATATGAATCCAATGCAAAAATATTTAACGATCGTTATGCTGATTTTTTCGATGGCATCCTTTGTTGCCGCCGCGACGGCCCGGGTCACCGATGAAAAACTGCAACAGGAAAATGACGCGTCCGACAGCGCCATAACAAGCGGCAATGCCGGCACCCTGTTCCTGTCCCTGTACGCCGGCCCGGGCGGAACGTATCCTTCGGGCAATATCACCGGAACCGGCGATCAACGCAGGATTGTTGAGCTTGGTTATTCCGGCGGCATGACCGTCGGCTACCTGGTCTTTGATTCCGGGGGTTTCTTCGCGGGCACGGAATATCTTCACGAACGGTTCGCCATAAAACGGAAATGGATGATGTACCCCATGTCGAACAAACTCTATCTTACCTTCATCAACACGTACGTGGGATATAAATTTCTTTTTCTGAAATACGCATACGCCGACGTGGGATTGTACTATTCGGCGAAAATCACGTCCTGGAACGAAAGGGTCAGTATCATGGGCTGCTCAATGACGCATGAAATACCGAAAAAATTGCGTCATGACGTAGGAGGGCTCGTCATCGGGGCCGGCGCCGCCATCCCGGTCACGGGTTACCTGAATGTCGATGTCGGGGTGAGGTTCCTGGTATCCTTTGTCCCGGCACTGAAGTACATGGATACAATAATCCCCAACATGGGCCAGGTCACGGCCGGCCTGACTTTCAAGGTGCCGTTGAATCCGTCAAAAAAAGGATAGCCGTCCTATCGGAACAGATATACCGAACCTTCGTCTGCCCTGCAGTTGACATCATCAAAATTCGCGCCCACGGCAACGGCATCACCCGTCGCCGAAAGGGCGACGCTTACGCCAAGGCGGTCGATCCGCTCGCCTTCCACCGTCACGAGATGGCGCGTCTGCGCATATCCGCCGCCCTGCAGCTCGAAGAGATACGCCGACCCCTGGTCATAATTCACGCCAATGTCGTCCTGGAAGGCCCCAACCGCAATGATGCCGCCGTCATCGGATACAGCCACTGAACAGCCCATCCGGTCGCTGTCCTGGCGGTCAGAGGCGGTGAGCTTTGCAGCCAGTCCCCAGGCGCCGCCCCCTCCCAGGCCGCGGCCGTACACATAGGCCGAGCCCCGGTCATCCCCATAACTATTGACGTCATCGCCCCAGGAACCGATAACTATCGTATCGCCGTCTGCTGATATGCCGACACTATTCCCAAAATAGTCATTTTCAGACCCATCAGGGGCTGCCAGGGTGCCGCTGAGGCCCCATCCACCGGACCGTTCAAAGATATAGGCTGCCCCCTGTCGCGCATTTGAGCCGACCTGGCGCCAGAAGGCCCCCACCACGGCGGTGTCGCCGGACGCAATGGAAACGCTCACCCCGAACTGGTCCTGGCTGGCGCCTGACGCGGTGAGCTTGGCGCTCTGACCCCAGGCATCGGCCCCTCCCCGGTCACGCTCGAAGATATAGGCGGCGCCCCGCTCCAAATTATGCGCCAGGGCGCCGGAGAGAAGGGTGTTGCCGTCCTTCGAGAGGGAAATGCTCCAGCCGAACTTGTCATAGGGAGCGCTGTCGGATCCGGTGGTTTTCACCCTCTGTCCCCAGTGCCCGGTGCCGCCATGGTTGCGCTCGAAGAGGTACACCGCGCCCCGCTCACCGTTATGGCAACAGGCCCCGACCGCAGCCGTATTCCCGTCGGCCGACAGGGAAACGCTGAAGCCGAAACGATCCCCCTCCTCCGCATCGGCGGGAATCAGCTCGCGCCCGGTCCATGCGGTGCCGTTCCAGTCATAGATAAACGCCTTTCCCGTCCCCGATCCCGGGGCCCCGGCGGCTACCGTATACCCGTCCGCCGATATCGACACGCTCCATCCGAGCTGCTCAACGGACGCGCCTTCCACAGCGGTGATGCGGTCCACGTATTCAATATCATCATAATAAGAAACGATTTCGCCGCTCCTTAAACGGAACTCCGCCTCAACCCGCCTCAGTCCGGCGCGGTTCTCGATGATCCACGCCGACTCATAGTCAAAGGGCGCCCAGCCGCTCCAGGTCCCGCCGCTGTTCCTGAAACGCATCGCCTCGGCGCCGATGACCCCGCAATTGAGGGTGACGGACACGGAATAGGTGAGATAGGCGTTATTATTGATCGAAAAAAACGAGGGAATGGCAATAAGATTTTTTCCTATATCTTTGCTCGGGTATTTATCCAGCATGTTCGAGCAGGACACGGCCGATAACGTCATGACGATGAGGACGCACGGCGCCTGTATGCGTGACATTAATTTCATTTTCAGCAAGTTGTGAATGTTTTATATATAAATAGTGTGCAATTAATGCTTGAGACGCGCGCGCAGAATAAAAATCAAGCACAATTTTATTCCGCACCATTAATAAAATAATTGATTTTTTTTTCATGGCCTTTACTAAAGGCATACAAACAGATAATTACCGTAGAAGTATCTCCCAAAAAAATAAAAAAAATCGGCTGTAAAAAGTTTTTTTGCGCTTGTTATACGGCATTTGACACGTTATGGATATGGTTGGATTTTCCGTCAGCAACAAACAGATGGCCATGATGCGAAGCCTTTCCGCAATAGCGGCGGCCCTGTGCGCCTTGATTACCATGCTGGCGGGATGTTCCGGAGACGGCGGCGGCCTCCTCTTTCCATTCAGCGGACTCAGGGAGCTGAAAGCGGAAAACAGCTTTATAGCGACGCCGTCCAACACCCCGATCGATTTCACCCTGCGGTGCCGCAACACCTACGGAGGCGATCCCGTCTTTACCATCGATACCGCCCCCGCGCATGGCGTCCTGGCCAAAGACCCGCTCAGCAATAACCGGTGGACCTATACGCCCGGCCCCGATTACAACGGGGTCGACACAATGCAATTTCACGCGGCTTACGGTACCGTCGTCAGCAACAACGCCGCCGTGACCATCGCCGTGGGCAACGCCTATTACACGCCCACCGCGTACGACCAATCGGCATCCACGCCGGAGGACACGTCAAAAGAGATAACGCTGCGCGCGTCGGACCCGGAGAACGACCCCCTGACGTATCATATCGCCTCGTTCCCGGTCCACGGTACCCTCATCCCGTTCCCCGGCGACGATAGCGTATGGATTTACACGCCGCCATCCGATTACAGCGGCGCTGACAGCTTCACGTTTTACGTTGACGACGGCATGGCGTCGAGCACCATTGCCGCCGTTTCCATCATGGTCGGCCCGGTCAACGACCCCCCGTCCGCCTTCGACCAGTCGGCGGAAACGGACGAAGACACGGAATGCGCCATAGAGCTGGCCGGGCAGGACCCGGACGACGATCCCATGACATTCACTATCGACATGCCGCCCCGGCACGGGAGTCTCTATCAAAGCGGGCGGCACTGCAGGTATGTTCCTCAGACAGACTATCACGGAGCAGACTCTTTCACGTTTCATACCAGCGACGGGAGAGATGACAGCGCCGCGGCAACCGTCAGAATCACCGTCCGGTCGATAAACGACGCCCCGGTCGCAACCGGCCACCGGCAGGTAATCCGCATTAACACGGCATCGGAATTTCGTCTGCAGGCCGCCGATGCCGACGGGGATACGATGACCTACCATATATCCGGCAACCCGTCGCACGGGACCCTCGCGCAGGTCGATGGGTCCCTCTGGCGCTTTGTTCCGGATACCGATTATCGCGGCCATGATTCGTTCACGTTCCATGCCGAAGATACGGACAGCGCCGTGAGCCCGACGGCGACCGTAGGCCTGGTGATCATTCCGGATGGGGTGATATTCGTTCGCGCCTCCGCTCCCGCCGGCGGCGACGGCGCGTGGTGGGACACCGCTTTCAACAATATGCAGGACGCTATCGACGCGGCGGCCCCGGGGGACCGGCTCTGGATAACCGCCGGCACCTACCTGAAGACGAGGGAAACCGACACCACGCTGGCCGTCCTCAAACAGGACATCGCCCTCTACGGCGGCTTTAACGGTTCCGAGTTCCGTCTTGAAGAGCGCGATCCGGTCCTCAACGCCACCGTCCTTGACGGACAGGGAACCGTGTACCACGTCATCCGGGGAGCTCCCGGCACACTACTTGACGGATTGACCGTACGCGGCGGCAGCGCCAACGGTATCGATAACGACCGTAACGGCGGGGGCATGTTAAACATCGGGTGCAGTCCCGCCCTGTCCAATTGCGTTTTCACCGCTAACAGCGCGGCGGATTCCGGCGGCGGCATCTATAATTACGGCGCAAGCCCGACGGTCACGCTCTGCAATTTCACGCAGAACAGCGCCGTCGAAGACGGCGGCGCCCTGTTCAACCGTTCCGGGTCGCACCCGGTCGTCACGCAATGCATCTTCAGCGGCAATACCGCCCAATCGGACGGCGGCGCGGTCTACGTGTTTACCGACAGCTGCCTTGGCCTTACCGGTTCGCTCCTTACCGGCAACAGCGCAGGAGAATACGGCGGCGCCCTGTGCAATAACGGCGTCATGACGGTCCAGGAGTGCCTGTTCCAGTATAACACCGCGGGGATGGACGGCGGCGCCCTGTGCAACCGCCTCCACGCGTCGTCCCTGGCAGGCTGCACTTTCGAGTATAACACCGCTGCGGGAAACGGCGGGGCCGTGCTCATGTACGGCCCGTCGACCATAACAAACTGCACCGTCAGGCACAACACCGCAATAAACGGCGGCGGCGTCTACCTTGACAATTCGGACTGCATCATAGAGGCGAGCGGAATACATTATAATACAGCCGATATAAACAGCGGATACGGCGGCGGGATATGCATGATGATGGGAGGGTCGCCCCAAATTCTGTCGTGTACGTTGACCTTTAACAGATCGTCTGGATTAGGCGGCGGCGCGGTCTATTATGACGGGTTCACAACCCCCCTGATTTCGGGGTGCGTGTTGTCCGATAACGATCCCCAGCCGTAAGCATCGGACCACTCGCCGGAACGGCGCCCGCGCCGCGCCGTGTTCCGTCAATCACTGGCCATATGTTTCGACTTGAGCTCCCTTGACCTCATCCTGAGCTTTTTATTCTTTTCTTTTTCCTTTAAATACGCGCTCCCGAGCTTCTTGATATCGTTATACAAATCCTTCAGCTCATCCTTCGGACGAAGCTCGCGGGCTACCGGCTCCTTCCCCCGCAAGATGCTGTCGATATACCTGTTCATGACAAAGGCGGGGCCGGATATGCGGTGGGTGACCCGCAGCATGTAGAAGTAAAAGCACACGCCCTGGATAATCATCACCAGCATGATGAATGCGAGGAAAATCATGTTCCGCAGCGCCCAGTTCCGCAGCAAATCAAGATACTTGTGGATGATCTGTATGCTGCGGGTATGATCCACCATGATCTTGTTCGCCGCAAGGACAAGCTGGGCGTTTTCGACAAGGCGGGCGAATTCAACGAACGACCCGACGATATTGTTCTGGACCCGTATGGCGCCGTTCAGGTCATCGAGACTCTTGAAAAAACCGATGTTCGTGATGATGGCCGAAACCACCAGGAACGCGATGACCAGCGAGAAGCCCGCCATGGAAATCGCGATGACCCTGCGGGCCAGTTTCAGCTGGAACTTCCTGTCTATCAATACCATTGATCTCTTCTTCATCAAATCCTCCATATCCTACCTGAAAAAATACTTTAAGCCGGCCCCTACCGTCGCGTAGTGGCCCTGCACGGTCTTCTCGAAAAAGAGCGTATATCCTCCATGGAGCAGAACATATAGGTTTTTATAGCATTCAACGCCGAGCTCCAGACGAAACACGGCAAGGGGATCGCAGTAGGTTCTTTTTGAACCGATACCCGCGTCCTTGATGACATGCACCTGGTAACCACCGCCCGCCAGGGGCGCGATGTAGAGCCGGTCGTTCAGGATTGGGAAATGATATCCCACCATGATTGAGAAGGGAAACGTGTAGAACGCGTCCACCCTTTCACGCCTAAGGGATGCCGCCGGCAAACCTGCAGATATCATGATAAGGCTGTTGTTAAAGGCGACATTCCGGAGGCCCGCATCTATGGTAAAACCAAAGCTCGTCGAAATAATTTTTTCCATTTTGCCGTTTGCAATAATGGCCGTCGGCGACCATGAAAGTGTCGGCACGATCGGATCCCTGGCGATCTTACGCACCAGAGGCCTTGGTTTGAAATATTTTTTCAGCTCATCGATGATCTCCGATATGGCCTTATCAAGCTCGTTATCGGACACCTTCCTGTATATATGCGCCATTTCATTGTTATTTTCAACATTATACAGATACATATGGATCATGTAGTTGATGGTCTGCTTTTTCTTGAGGATGTATTCCAGCTTGCCGGTGCCGAGCGGTTCAAGGTAATTAATCACTTCCTGTTCAATCGAGCCGGTGATGACACGGTGCATGCCTGCGGCCGATCCGCTTTTCAGAGCGCAGTCCTGCTCATAGCATTCAGTCCCCAGGCCCTGTTTCTTCAATAAAACCGTCATATCGCGGTACGGGGTCAGCCGGAGATAGGGAATGCGGGGGAGTTCATTTCTGAACCTGCCGTTTACACCCTGATATACGCTATGGGGACAGTTGATTTTCCTGAGATAGAAATAGAACGTTTTATGCGAACGGTCAAGCTCAATCTGCCCGGCATCGGCTTCTTTGTCGTTCCTGACCGCGCCGGCGCCCCCTGCTGACGCCGCTGTCTGTCCTGCCGCAAAAGCGCCGATAGAGGAAACCAGTATACCGGCAATGATCGCGTATAACCGTTTCATAGATAGTTTTAATTACATTAAATGAAGGGGGATCAACCAACAACCACAATAACGCGTATGTTAAAAACCAGCTCAAATTATGCAATATTATTTTCATGACCCTGCTATTTTATCAACACTGAACCCTTACGCGTGAGCAATGTGAATTTCAAATACTGGATAAAGAGAAATCGCTGTTTATTACTTGGCCGGAATACGGTCACAAAAGCCGCATCGCCTTATACATTCACTGACCACAATCCATATGTTGATAAAAATCCTCAAAATGAAATATAATCAATTGTTAACCTGACATAAATAATAAATTTAATAAATATTCTTGACAGTTTCCGGCAGTGTCGTCATATTTGCTTTTCGAAATTGTATCCTCAAAACCGGCCGTTAGGGCCGGTTCAATATTATAGAAAGCAAGGGAAAAACAGTGGCAAACATCAAATCCCAGGAAAAAAGGAACAAGCAGAACGAAAAACGGCGGGCGCGCAACACCCAGGTCAAGTCCTCCATCCGCACCGCGGCCAAAAAGGTCGAGAAAGCGGTGGCGGCCAAGCAGTCGCCGGACGCGGTCAAGGACCTGTACGTCAAGTTCGTATCCACCATCGACAAGGCGGCCGGCGTCGGCGTGGTGCACAGGAAAAACGCCGCCCGGAAGAAATCCAGGATAGCGAAACGGGTTAACGCGCTGGCAAAAGCCCAGTCATAGGAGTATCCATGACAAAATCCGATATAGTGGACCGCCTTGTCAGGCAGAGCGGTTTGAAAAAGAAAGAGGTCCTCTATATCGTTGATAATTTCATCGAAAAGATCAAGGAAAGCGCGCTCAAAGGCGACAAGATAGAAATCCGCGGTTTCGGCACCTTCTACAAGTCAGAGAAAAAGGCCCGCAAGGTATTTTCACCCATAGCGGGCAAAGACATCGAAGTTCCGGCCAGGACCACCCTCGCCTTCCGGGCAAGCAAATTAAACGGAAAGAGGCCTAAACAACAGGGCGCTTAGCTCAGCTGGAAGAGCATCTGCCTTACAAGCAGAGGGTCACTGGTTCGAATCCAGTAGCGCCCAATAGGTAACTCCTGATAAATTCAGGAGTTACCTATTTGGGGGGTTAACATCTGCTGGTTTTATAACTCTCCGTTGACCATATATTGACCATTAAAATCAATGAAGGTTATAGACATTTATCAATCTATTAACTTTATCTTTACCGTCTACCCCTCCCCTTTGAGCATATCTACGGACCGTCAATTCAACTGATGAATGCCCCATATATGCCTGTATATCTCCTAAATTAATACCAGCATCCCTCAAACTTTGGGCATAAACATGCCGGAGATCATGAAAAGTCAAGGTCAACCCATTAGGCAACTTAGAAAAAGATAAGGTGGTACGTAATCGTTCCCAATGATACCAGAATTGATCATATAATACCCTTTTATCTCCATCCATTAATACCCATTTACCCAATTTATCTAAACCATTTAAGTGATTTTCCAGAAAATCAGGCAGTGGGATGCTCCGGGGTTTCTTGCTTTTTGTTGCCGCTGCAGGTAAATTGATAACACCATGTCCAAAATCAACATCAGACCACGTTAAACATAATGTTTCTTTTCTCCGTAACCCTGCAAATAGAGCGAGCATTACTGCTGTATAGAGCCATACACATTTGTTTTTAGCCTTATACAGTAATTCTGCAACATGATCAGCAGTAAGAATTACCTCCCTATAATTATCTTCAGGCGATTTAAGCCTTGAAGCAGGATTAGGACTTGAATAGTACTCCCGATCAATCGAAAAATTGAAAAAAACTGAAAGCACCGAGATAGAATAATTAACTGCTCTTTGTTTAACCTCTGTTTGAGAAGATTTTAAACTATGACTTTTTCTCCAATGAGAAAAGTCCATAACATGATACCGGCGAATATCATTAATAGGAATATTCCCTATAAAACTTTTAAATAATGATAATTCGTTAGTATGAGCGTTAATATAATGCTTATCTCTTCGCTCTCGGATATATCCAAGGTATAAATCAATTATTTCAAAGAGCCTATGGCTTTTTGCCTTTTGGGTATCCCTATCCAGTTGTTCTCGCTCCCATTTCCGATAAGTTGTATCAACCGTTGAGGGGTACAGAACAACCATTTTTCTATATCGCTTTCCATCAATATATATCTCAAAGCGATAACGTATTTTCCCTTTCTGGATACCTGTTTGTTTTGAATGTTTGACGTATCCCATAATTATATAGCCTCCTTATGGGTATCCGTCGCAGTCTCACACAACTTTTTCCTATCAAACGATTAATTCAAGCCATTTTTGATGACTGAAATGACTTCATCTGGGTCATATAAATAGCATTTCCCATTAATCTGATAAGCAGGGATCTTTCCTTCTCGTGTTAATTTAAGTATTGTATAAACAGAAATGGAGACGATCTTAGAAAGTTCTCGGGATTTGACCAGTTTTGACATAGCGATACCCCCTCTCGAAATACGAGTAAATATGATATCGCTTGTAGATAGTGACCTTATTGGGGGAATACTTTATAGCATTCAAGTCGTCACTATTGAAGATAAAGATAGGCTAATATACCTATCTTGATTTGTCCCTACCGCTCCAACGATGCGAAAATGGGACAACGTAGAACATAATGCATTATCTATATACCGTGCTCCAATATAATTTCTTTTATTTTCTGTGCTGTTAAATGATCTGCTATTTGTTGTGAGTCAATCGGGATACCAACAAAGAACTTTTCCCGATCTTCTGAAACAATTCTACACCAAAAATTATATATGACATTGAATGATTTTTCATCTAATGAAATTAATTTTAATGTTTTACCTCCTCGATTATTTCCATTAGATCCTTCTGCTATTTCATTTCCATAAGAACTACCATCACAACTCGGGCAGGTCTGCTGTATCAGGTTTTCATTACAACCATCATCTTCAGAATCATCTTCATTGTATAACCCGTATCTATTTAATACCGACAATCGCTCTTTTTCATATGTTTCATTGAGCCTAAATAATAGCAAATTACAACGTTTGCACACAAATATCTCAACATTACTTCTATTCATGTTCCTAACTCCTTTTTTAAGTTAACTTCCAATCAAACCTTTTCCCCGTACCGAACTTCAGGTCGTGTATTGCTGAAACCACACCAATAGCCTGCCTCGGAACAGTCTACTTATGGGTCCTTGTACCCAGGCGCATCTGCGCCCTTACGCTCAAAACGGTATATGCGTCACTGAAATTAATCCATATGCTCTTCTTGCATTTGATAATCAATGATCTTGTCCCTAAGATATTTTATAATGTTGTTAGCAGTTTCGACCGAAAGTCGCAACTCATCAAAGGAATTGAGATATTCAAAAATGATAAACAAGATCACTCTTTGTCTTACTGTTTTTCTCCGGTCAGTGCTAAAATTGAAATCATGATGCTCAATGTATGTTTTATACTCCAATATATCAATGGGCTCATGCGACTTTACCCTCTCTATGATAAGCTCTATTTTCTCAAGCCACTCCAACGTTTTTCGTTCATCGTCCATATGTCGCTGTTCCAGTTCCTTTCTTCTTTTTTCTTTCTCTTTTTTATATTTTCCCACAGATTCATCAATCTGTGTCTCGAATTCATTATCATCGAGAGTCTCCCGATAATGGATTTCATTTTTTGCTTCCCATCCTTCTGGTTTATTTCCAGTTTTTTTAAAAATTCGAATCATCTTACGATCTTCCTTTGAAGGGTTTCCATTTTCCTTATAATCAAGGAGTTCAACTCTTCGATAAGCTTCCCCAAAATCCGATACGTCTGTTATTTTCTCTCGATAACGATAAAGTCGCATATAATTCCGGGCAGTCCGTTCAGAAAATTCGATGTTTTCTTCCAACCATGGCAGAAATTCACCATGAGCCATTTCAGACTTCTGTTCAGCGAGCAATTCCCCGATTCGTATTGCTTTTTCGACAGTCATCTTCATAGTGCTTTCGATTTCTTTGTGCAGCTTTTTGATCTCTTCAACTCTTCCGATGCTAGCAACTTGTTTTTTCATATCTCTATTCCTTTTGTCCGGGCGCAGCTGCGCCCTTATGATTTTAAGTGCTCAAAATGGGCACCATGTGCTTGAACCAACTCCTGAGTTGGACAATAAGGAGAGACTATTCAGATAAAAGTGTTTTGAAGATCTGGACATAGCTCCGCACGAATTATCCTTGTGCGAAACCCGTCCGAGATGGCAACCTGTAGCGGTATTAAAGCCTGATGGGATAGGAATCTGAGAAGTTGATAATCAAACAAAAGCCATTGAGCCAAAATACACACAAAAAGCAAGTAATTTTTTATTCCACCATAGAAATATAACACTTGTTATTTTAAAACCTTTTTAAAACAATTATTTTACGATTGATATTCTGATTTACTCTCGATTATTTTATTATTTGACTATGTGAAGAATATAGGATAACAAGATCTGTGGTAAGAAAATATAAGCCTGTTAAAATCCCATTTGCATCAAATCATAGGTAGAATACGATTGGGAATCGATTATTTCTTTAAAACATTCCAAATTTTTTAAGATTCCTTTTAAATGACAGATTTGGATTATGTTTTCTATACTTATACTTTTATTCAAATACACCTATATGGTTTAATTACATGAGGTGATTTAGAGGTAATGATATGCCTGAATTCATTATTGATCACATTAAAAATATAACAAATGATACTGACCATCCTGTGATAGATAATGCACAAATATTATTTCAATTACAAGAGGGTATTTTTTTCCTGGCTCATAATATGCGAATGATTGAAATAAATAAATTCAATGAAGTTGGTAGAATTTTAGGGACAATGGAGGCTTTTTCAAGCAGAACGAATCCAATTATAGGATGCTTTTTTGATTGGTTCTCAATTTACGTACCAAATTTTATTAGAACCGTTGGGCTAATAGATATAATGTATCAAAATAACTGGAAAACAAGTGATATACAACTCAATCGGGATGCTATAAAAAGACATTGCGCTGAATATGTTGAAGAAGTAATCCCCAATATTCTATTATGGAGGAATAAAATTTCCGCACATCCATCAGCTACTTCGCCTAAACGAGATGATAATTTGCCAACACTTGAGTATTCCTTAATTGGTATACTTTCAATTAGTTATACAGCACCATATTATTATGCAGGGGACGTTTCTTTGGGTAGAGGTGAAGAGACATCAAGATTAATTCCATGGTCATTAACTCATATCTTCGAAACAAAATTAGTGCCAAGATATTGGCCTAAAGTATCTGCTAACTTCCCACAAATGCCTCCTCCAAATCTAAATAGCGGATGCTGAAAATCTACTCATTTTCATCATATTCGGAATCTTCCAATTGAAATTGCTCTAGCTTTATTCATTTAAATATTCGTTATATAATGATAAAGAATTTATGGAGATAGCAATATTATCCCCCAAAAGGAGAAGTTCAAGTAATATATACCTACTTATTAAAAGAAATATCTCATCATCAAGTTTTCTTTACATTTTCCGCCCAAGGACCTCTATAGCTAAATTCAATATGGAATTTAACTGAATTTCCAGTAGAAGCTGTAAATTTACATGCAATTGGACGAAAGCTGATAGAATATTTTAAGCTTCTAAGAGTCTCACATTTGATGCTCCCATCATATGAACTTATTACATTGATAATAGTTCCTTCAAATTCTTTTATTTTTCCTCTTTGATCAAGGATTGGATTTCGAGCACGTGACCTTAATTTGTGCCCCATACCAACACTAGTTTCCAATTCCCTAAAATGTTCTTTAGATGTATCATAATATCCCAAAATGAAACTTGTCCTCCCAAGTTCGTATAAGAGCCATGCATTTGGTAGAGTTGCTGAGGCCTTCCATTTCACCAACGAGTTGTAATAACTATCTAAATCATTTGGTGATAAATCTTTTAATAGTTTTGAACGCAAACGAAGGCAATATTCATCATTAGGAAAATTTTTTAATCCTTTCTGAACTTTCCTTAATGCTAGTTCTAAAGTTTTTATTCTTTCCTCTCCTTGTAGGTCATCGGCTTTATTGAAAAGCAATTCGGCATTGAGATAATAACCACGTCCACTATTGTATTTATCCCTTAGGGTTTCCAAGCTGTGAGTGATTCTTTCTTCATTTCCTATCTGAGACCAAATTGATGTTTCCAATTCGACTATCTGTTGAAGATCTTCATCATTTAAATTATCCTTAGCAATTGCCAATATTTCTAAGGCATTGCCATAATAATTCATTTTTTGAGTTTCATCGCTCGTTTGGTTTCCTCTTGAATACAACATAAATGAATGACTATGATAAGCATAAGCATTGGGAAATTCTCCATGTTTTGCACTTTGAAAAGATGCTTCAGCTTTTTCAAAACATTCTTCTGCATCTTTAAATTTACTTTTCTTAAGATAGCTTAAACCCATATGAGAATAAAGACCGCCAAGAGAGGTTAATATATTTTGGTCTGATTCACCACGATATGATTCTACACCATCCCGTGGTATTTCCAAAGCCCATTTCAATAATCTTTCTGCCTCTAAATGATTATGGTCATCTATTTCTAGCACACCCCAATGATGCACCAAACTCCGAACCGGATTCTTTTCACATATAATTTTAAAGATTTGTCTTTGTTGTTCATGGGAAAGAATTTGCGGCTTAGCATTTGGTCCGATATGTTCAATTAATAGTTTTTCACAGATCTGCATTTCCTTTCGATTCGAAAGTAAGGCATCATTAAATATATCTAAAAAGATATTTTTTTGCATTTCTGGATCGCCAAAGAATGAATCTACTGTTTTTTTTGCAATAATACGGTGGTGAGTCCTATAAAGAAGATTTCCTGTTTCATCTTCTTCATCAAATATTACCTTTGATGCATCGTTTCCAATAACATCATTATAAAAATTATCATATGTTATTCTTAGTGAACGTACTAAAAGTTCAATATTTATTGCTAGATTAAATTGATGGAAACAACATATATATTGAAATGCCTTCTTCGTTAAGTCGGTTAAGTTTTGATATTGGTTTTGGATAATCACACTCAATGGCTTTTTTGAAGGATGCACAATAGTAAAAATAGTTGCAAAAAAAGAACTTTCGAATTCCCTTTCCATTATAGTATCCCAGAACTCTCCTTTTGTTTGGATGTAATCTAAATTATAAAAATGATCGATAATTTTTTTCTTCTCATCATCGGTCAATAGTTCGCTTATTTCATAGATATTTTCCTTGGGTATACTAAATGGAAAAGTTTTCCACATTAAATCCCATTCTCCAGAACGTTCAGTTGCAATAATTAGAGCAGGCCTCCCCCTTGAAGTAAGATAATCCTTCAAACGATTTACATGTCGGATTAACGAGGCAGCATCATCAAATATTATTATTGGTTTTATCGGTGGAATGTGTTGTCCTTCAGGTATCTTCAGATTAAGTTCATGATTGAGACTTTCTATAAAACTTGTAAGTAATTTATAATCAAAATTAATTTTAGATGAGTTTATTATAATAACTGGTGCGTCCCCACTCTTATATACATCATAGGCCAATCTCCTTAACATCATGGTCTTTCCAACTCCGGCCATTCCTTTAAGTAAAAGTACTTTATTTTCCCCAATGTTATATTTTTTCAATTCATCAAATACTCTATCTTTAAAACATCCGATAAATTCTTGTTTTTGCAATATCCTCTTGAAACTAGGTGAAATATAAAGATCTCGTTTGAAATCCCATTCTTCTTTAAAAGCTCCCCAGCTGTTATTAGCACCAGTAAAGAACCCATCTTTTTCCCCTGAGTTTTGATTAATCTTTTCTTCATTTAAAATATCAAAATACTCTGCGTATTGTCTTGCATCGGCTTCATTAATTTCTAAGATATGGCCTTTCAATTTCAATCGTATGGCATTAATATTATATTTTTTTGGGGGGATATTTTTGCTATTATTCAAAAAATTAAAAAAATTCTCAAAATTATACTCCAATGGTATTATTTTTCTACTTGAAAACATATATTGAGTTTTTTCATCCATTGGATGTATTTTATCAAATAGAGCATAATTCCAAGGCAATCTATCTTTACCATACAATTTAACTAAATCGTCTATGATATCCAAGACTATTCGATCTTTGAAGCTATATCCAATAAAAATTGTAATTCCAGTTTTAACAAAGTCTGAAAGCAATTCCAGATACTTTTTTCTCCTTATAAGAGCACGATTATAATCTGCTCTTGATAAAACCATTTTAGCAGAATCATCTTCTGTGGCGGTTATTGATCCCATAATTTTAAATAAGCAAATCTTGCTATTATCAGAAGGGTTTATCGAAAAATTCTCAGAAGAAATCGGCTTGCAAGGTTTCAACCGTTCCTCAGTATTTATTCTATAAGCAACCTCAATGAGGTCATCAAAGTTTGTAGTAAAAATTGCCGCCCAATTAAATTTAGTTAAAAATCTATGATGTCTAGTAGGCTGAAGAGATTCCAACTTGCTCTTGATAAAATCTTCAAGGTCATTGAGATTATATGGTGGTGAATCAATAACATCTTGACAAACTTCAATAAAATCAGTCAGGGATTGATCTACATTCAGAAATTTTTCCTTTATCATTTCTGTGAGTTTTTTCCCCGTAGGACCTCCAGCAGCATGAGAAGCACCTGCGCCAAGAAATAATGCGACCCTCCCCTGATGAATTTGATTCAATATTTCATTTAGTTTAATATCAATATCATTATTCAACATTTTTGTATCCTATCAAATAATTATTCTAGCCATTCAACATGTTTTAGATTTTGGCAAAATATAGATTATATTGAATTGGAATGCAAGTATCATATTTTTTTAAAAAAAAATAATGGAAAATGGTGAGTGTCAAACAGCTCCTTAAATTTTGAGTCTATTAGTTCTTTGAGTTAACGAGAATTGAATTAATTATAATTTCGAAACGGGATTAACCATTTAGTCTTCAACTTATTGAGATGATTCATGATGACTTTTTACCATAGGCACCTGTTATTTTTGAGATACACGTATTCTGAAAACAAATCTAGAGCCTCCAATTGACTTTCTCTTTACAGGTAAGGAAGAATCAATAATCTCCAAGGGGATGTTATTTATCAGTTTGACAATCAGTTCAAATCGGCAACAATTGCCGATATTGACGATTTTTGTCATTATCATTGGTGAAAGGAGAAAATGGTATTTATTCAATTTGGGGGCTTCTTGAAAAAATAGCATACAAAATGTATGCATACATTAAAGTCAAAAATAAAAAATGGGCATTTTTAATGCCCATTTATGTCTATTTATCAATAATAAGAAAATTCTGGATTCCCGCTGTCTAGATGAACCAAAATTTAATTAGGGTATTGTTAAACTATGATTTATCTTTTTGATGTTCTTTCACCCTGATCTATATTAACTAGCCTTTTCCCTGAGCTTGTAGAACAATAATGCCAACAAAGCATAGAAGCCTATGAAGGTAAATGCGTAACACCAAGATAGTAGAGTCGATATTTTTATCAGACTCATATCAAAAGTTGAAACAACTATGAACATTGTCATCATTAGCAAAGCTTCAATCCCAATACTAATAAATCCTAAAATAGTTAGTGGATTGACCAAGCTATCCAATTGTTCACTGACCCTTCTCAAATTGACGAATAATATGATGAGGATTATACTGTAGGAAAGTGAAATAATTGATACAACGAATAACAAAATGTTATTGATGCCGATGCCCGAGTGCAGCATGATATAGGTGAAGATATCACCTATGCCCTTCAGTATTGAATAGCCAAGCCATAAAGAATAAAACAGTTTCCTCCCTGTCAAATCTACAATATATCTGAATCCGTAAATTCCTATGAGAATCAGGATAACGGTAAAGACAACCATTCCCAGGATATTCACTGCTGATGATAAGGTTGCAGCTTCTCTGATAAATACAAGCCCGGATGCTACTCCAGATAATACCGCACTGACCAAAAGATTGGTTTTCGTTCTTGAATTATCACTGTTAAATGTTACTGACTGTGATGTTGCCTGAGATCTGGGTTGTGAAACATTTTTAACGGGTGTCTGAATTTGTTTCCCACATTTACTGCAAAAGGCACTATCATCTGGATTCTGGAAACCGCAATATTGGCAGAACATCAGGACCTCCTTGTATATGTTATTCTTACTTTTTTAATTCTTGAATAGCTGTCATAATCAAGTCAAGGCCCATAGCCTCTATATTTGAACGGCTATGGATGAGAATCGTTTCATTCTTGTTTAAGATCAAATAGAGGTTTTTATTCTCTTGGTCTTTCCAATGTAAATAGTCAAAAATGATAAAGGATCCTCTGGTTCCATTTCCGAATTTATCATCAAGGCTCTTTTTCAAAGTGAAATAGGGATTCTTATCCTCAAATGTACGGATATCACAATCATGTCGAGGGATCCTGGTATTTAGTGCCGTATAGCCGTCCACAGTATCCAACGAAAAACCAATATTCTCGTCGTGAAGTAAGGGGATCGAACCTGAAGAATTTATAGCGTTTTTCCTCCCACGAGGTCCTTCTTGTCGTCCGGAGAAAGAAATAAACAGAATTATAACCACTAAAATCACTAGAGGGACTGATATAAGTATCCACTTCCTGCTCAAGCCACGATGAGGCGTGGTTTTAGCGAGTTTACTTCCCGACTGGGGTCCATTAGCCTCAGAAATCTGCGTACCACAGGCAGAGCAAAAGCTTGCTTGGTCTATAGTCTCTTTACCACAATGTCGGCAATACATAACATCACCTCATTTTCATCTAATAAGGCGCAGCTGCGCCTATTATGTAACACTATCCATCATCTATTTGATGTCATCTTCAATTGTCCGAATCTCATATTCCATCATGTCGCCCGATTTATTTCTGAAAGAAGCATTCCTGACTAATCTTTCTTTGAATTGCTGAGGAGAGATCTGACCATACTTATAGGCATTTTGAGTAAATTCATCCCTGGACTCTTCATACATGCTTAATTTATCCAGTCCAACAATAAGCAATACGTTTGTATCTGAACCTCCATAAGTCATGCTATAATCAATAATTGCATGCTTACCTTCCCTGCAACCCACAGAATAAAGAAGGGTTAATATTTCGATTCCGCTTTTACCCTTTGCCATATCAATCTGCTTTTTACTTGGCATTTTGATTGTTCTGTGTACTTCAAGTCCCACACCGCCTGCATTGATAGTATTGAAAATTATCAGAAGCAGAGCTACAGACATAATTGTAATCAGTGATTTCTTGAGTTTTTTCATACCATTCTCTCCTTATAGAATTTCATATTTTTCTCATGAGTCAGGATGCTCCCCCTGTTTCACCTAATTCATCAGGGCGCACCTGCGCCCGTACAAAACAAGATCAATATGCTAAGAATCTATAAATTTTAAAACACCGTATTATATGACGGTGTTAATGTCAACAAATATCTGTATAATACTCATTTATGAAACATGAGAAAGAGTTCGATATCCTGCTACAAGCAATCGGTAAACGTATTAAACAAAATCGGCAAAAAGCAGAATTGACCCAGGAAGACATGGAATCTGGAAAATTTAGCATCGAGTACAAATACTTTCAAAAAATTGAACAAGGCAAAATAAACATTACTATTAGGACATTGTTCAAGATTTCGAAAAAACTAAATGTTCCATTGAAAGACCTCTTAAACGTCAAATTAAAAAAGTAGTTCTGACCAATTACCTCATTTCATTTTGCTTGCTTTGATTATACAATCAATATTATCAGCTGCTTTACATATTATAAATGTAAAAGCATTTTTTTCTCTTGATTCAATGACATCCAGACCATGGATGCCGACAATCATGAAATATAATGCATCCAGAGCCGAACGTATATCGACAAGTTTTGCATTAATGTCGTCAGATATCAATTGAGAAGTAGTCAATAGAATGCTCCTCTTTCCAATCTATATTAGCCGTTCAAGAAAATATTCCTTAATAGGAACACAAGTTTCTTCTACTAATCGATACCTAACGATTTCTAAGTCGCTGAAATTGAATTGATGCTGAATCCGTTTAAGATAATTCAAAGCTTTCATGAGATCTTTGTCATTAATATAAAACTTGCCTCTCCTGCTAAATCCGATGATCCCGAGGCATTTCCCATTAACCTTATTCCGAATTTTATATCTTCTGACCGTTCCGTTATATAGTTTCAGACTATCCAATTGCCAGTTCTTCCAATTTTTGAATGATTTTCACAAGGCAAAGCGTATCTCTCTCGCAATACCTCAATAGAGCATTACGTATTTGATTTATTTTATCCCCGTCACGCTCATTAAGTAATTGTTCATAAGCATTCATTGCCAAAGTGCCATCAGAAATTTCAAGATCACTGTAACTTAATTCAGGAATCAATGCTGGCACAACTGATTTCAAAGAATTACTTCCACACATTTGAGGGTGATATATAAATCTTTCCCTAAAAGGAACCAGTAGATCTTTAATTCTCGATATAATATTCTCGATTTCTTCTGAGTATTGATTAAAATCCAATGCAAGCTCCCTCAGCCGACCAACTTCAAATGTCGCATTGTAGACAATAATATGCGATCGCCCTTTAATATCACTGAGCAACTGCCTAATGAATTCGGGTCGAGGATCGCTTCCCGAATCAGCAAGAAACTCAAAATGCACTGGATCCTCATGAATTGACTTCAATATATGCAAACTATATTGAAACACTATTTGCTGATAAACCCTGGTGTTTTCAAACATAGGGACCGCCGGCATGATGGATTCAAAATCTAAGCAAAATATGGGATACTTCAAGGATTGCAGAAATTCTTTTATTTTATCTTTATCTACATGTATTGCTTTTTTAACATGGGACTCGACCTGGATCTGCTGTTTATAATTAAGGGGATATGAATCAGGGATATCCTCCATCTTTTGAATCCCTTGATGGTATAAATCGAATTTTTGAGTATTTCTTAATCTGTTGACATCAAATACAGAATCATGAGGGACAAACCGCCAACAATGATCTTTAAAATCGCACTTATACGGTTTTAGACATTGAACGCCTATGCCGAAGGAAGGGGCGACATCGCCCTGGAGGACTTCACCGAATTGTTTGACGCAAGATTTTACTTCATCTTGCTTTGCGAGGACCATATCCAATAGGGATTCTATGACAAACAGTTCTTTAAGCTCAAGCTTGCCATGTCGAACGTACTCGCCGTTCAAATAAACAATAAAAACATCTTTAAGTTTTACTCCTGCTTTCGTTAATACAAAAAATTGATATGAGATATCATCAATATTAATCTCTGAAATACTCATGGCGCTTTTAACTTCATAGAGATTCCAACCTTCTTTGCCAGGTACAAGGATATCGGTAATGGCAAGTAAATTCTCGATTAAAAAAACACCCTCATAAATCGGTCCTCCATTATGGTCTATTAAGTGTTTTGTCAGACGAATCGCTTCTGAGAGATCACCTGAATCCCTTTTATATACTTCGACGCCATTAGGAAAAAGTTGTCTGGCGAGGACTCCTACTTCATATCCGGTTCTATAACGGTTCAATAACTGCTCGTCAGCAGGTTTCCGCAGGTCGGGATTGAATCTTTCTAAAAAAAGAGATTTAATGCATTGTCGTCCTCTTAAGTAGGAGGATTTTGAAATCAATTGTTGTAAATTTATTATATCCATATTGTTGCACTACATCATTGATTTCTCATAATTGAGTTTGTTTAAATTATTCAATGCAAATTCAGTAATAGAAACTCTCTCCTCAGGTTCCAGGAGTAAAAGCAACCCCGAAATTGCTTGCCCAATCTCTAAGGGATGAAGTTTTCGAGATATGTCGACCATCATCACTTCATTTTCAGTATGCAAAATGATGCCGTAATCGTTTTCAGTTATGCAACATTCCATGTTTTTCATTTAACTCCTCCCTATACCATTTTGAAATTAGTTCCTATAGACTACTCCTTTAATAACCGAGGTTATCCTATTTTCATATCTCAACATTCAACGATGATAGATAGATTTGACTTGTTGCAATGCTTTCATGGTTCAATAAACGTTTAAGCTGATATATATCATGGGTTTTATTCCAGAATGCTATTGCAGAATAATGACGAATGCAATGTGGTGAAAATATTCGACGCAATAGCCCTTGCCGGTACAATCGCTTATTTATAATTTCGAAGTGTTTCTTAAGAGTTTTGGTTTTCACTCCCCTAAATGGCTGGTTTGGATTCAACCCTTGTTCGTTAATTCCAGCAATAGTGATAGGAGTCACCCTCCCTCGGACATACTTACCCTTCGATCGAGCAACGTAATTCCCATCATGGTCAATCGTCATAGATGGCAATGCTCCGATTCTGCAGGCGGTGTCTTTCATTACCATGATTGCGAGTAAAAGAATTCTCGATGCTCTTCTTCTGGCTGTGCTTCCCTTCCCTGTGGCTGCAATCCCATTAAGAAGTTCTTGTTCAATAATCTGAACTTCTTCTTCTGTTGGTATATCTTCATGACTTTTAATTTCGATCTTCCGTCGAGGTAGTTTCATCTTTTGAAAATAATTATATTGAATAACCTTATGACGCACCAGAAACGAGCAAAAACTACTGATAGATGCTATTTTGAATCTGATTGATCCGCCAGAATAATCCTGTTCTTTTAAATGCACTAAAAACCTATCGGCATCGACCGAATTCAACCCAATAATATTCCTACCATGCAGCCAACGAAAGAACTCATCGACATTGTGCAAATAATTTCTCTTTGTGATTTCTGATGAGAGAGTATCCAGCCAGAGTTTCCTCATTTCATCAATATTGCTATGTGCTTTTCTCACCTCGAATTCAAACTGTTTGGTTAAATTCTGCATCATATAATTTTTAGCAACTCGTTCGTAATCCTGATACGAAAGATCAGAAAGTTGCACCTCACTGATTTTCGATACCAGGTCAACGGGAATTCGCTTTTCAACCCCTGTTGTAGTTTCCATGTATTCTTCCATATTCAATATATAATCCTCTTTTTCTTCTTTATTACACTGATAAGAACGAAGAATACTTCTCAGACTCTTAATTTTAAGGTTATTCTTTGAAATAGTTAATTTGTCACTGGATCATAGTAATCAATTAATTGTATTTCTTCAATAGTGATTACCTGATTTCAACATGTGTCTGAGTGTATTCTTAGACTTTTTAAATTGTTTTAATTCCTATTTTAAACATAATTTGAATCATCAATATCGCTTCTTTCTCTGAATTTTTCAAACTCTTCGATTTCTGCCGAAATCGCCTGGATAAAAACCTGTGCATTGTGAGCCTGCGTTCTCAGGTTCTTTTGTAATAACACCCCAAGATATCGATTGTATAATGGACGTGGAATGTGGATTAGAACAGCAGTTGTGGTTTTTGATTCATTTATTCTCATAATTATCCTCCAATCAAAATATTGCTGGGCGCAGTTGCGCCTTTGTTCCTTATAACCCTTTACGTTTCCGAAAGTCTTCGATCTCTCTCATAATGCTTAATTGATCTCCTGCGGGTAAGTTCCTTATCGCATTTTCAACAGCGTTAATTCGGGATGAATCCGTTATATAACCAATAGGCGCAGCTGCGCCCTTACTCCGAAAGTACTTCATCATAAATCGTATACACCTCCATATCCATTTACATAAGAAATCAAATAGGGCATTTACTAAATCTGATGCATCATTTAACCCCTTGAAAATTATAAATAAGCATACTGCAGATCTAATCGAGGAAGTTAAATCGCCTCCTATCGATTTCAGTTGATAACTTTGAAACATCGTATTCCTCCTTTTTAATGAATTGCTGAGATAAAAGGTTCAATGAATAGTTTATAAACAATATATGACCCTACGATTGTACCCACAATCTTTCCAATTACTGCTCCAACTAGATAACCCCCAGAGTATTGAGCCAGAAATTTCAGATACTGTAATTGAATGGATTCTCTTGTTTTATTCATATCTCATTCTCCTCATAAACCGATTCTGCTTCTTGGTGGACAGATCATAGCCCTTTGCACAACAGACGGGCTTCCGTCCGTGCTTAGAAAGGACACAAGGGCTTCACCGATCTTGAGTTCAGTGATGGTGTTCTCGACCTGATCAGCATCGTTGGTGCGAAAGGTCTGAGCAAGCGCCTTGATCACTTTCAGATCTCTCGGCGTGAAGGCTCTCATTGAGTGCTGAACCCTGTTGCCGAGCTGGGCAAGAACGCTATCCGGAATGTCTTCGGGGCGCTGGGTTACAAAGAAGACACCCACACCCTTGGACCTGATCAACCGGACAACCTTCTCGATCTTGTCCACCAGGACTTTCGGAGCGCCGTCGAACAGCAGGTGTGCTTCGTCGAAGAAGAACACCATCACCGGCTTGTCTGCGTCTCCCCGCTCAGGAAGCTTTTCGAACAGCTCGGTTAGTAACCACAGCAGGAACATGGCATAGACCTTCGGCGTGTGAATCAGGCGCTCGGCTTTCAGAATGTTGATCACTCCCTTGCTGTGCTTAGTTTGAATGAACTGGCTGATGTCGAAAACCTTCTCCCCGTTCTTCACGAAGAGCACGTCCTCTCCATCATCCTCAAGGGCGATCAGGCTCCGCTGAATGGCACCGAAGCTTCCCTTCGATATCCTGCCGTACTCCCTCTCGTATTCCTCAGCATGCTCAATCATGTGAGTCGCAACGCTGAACAGGTCATTGAGATTGTTTATCGCAATCCCGTACCTCTTCGTCGCCTTGAACATCTGAAAGAGAGAGCCAGCCTGCGCCTCAGAAAGATCAAGCAACTGACTGATAAGGAGTGGTCCCATCCCCGACACCGAAGCCTTGAGAGGATCTCCATCAGTTCCGAACACGTCCCAGAACCTGACCGGATTCCCCTCGAAGTCGAAGTCTTCCAGTCCCAGCCGGTGCACCCGATCAACAATCTTCTCATTCGGTATGCCCGGATACTTTATCCCGCCGAGGTCTCCCTTCACATCAGCAAGAAACACAGGCACGCCGATGCGAGAGAATTGTTCAGCCATGACCTGCAGGGTGACCGTCTTTCCCGATCCGGTCGATCCCGCAATCAAGCCATGCCGGTTCGACATTTCAGGGAGCAGATGTATGTGCTTTCCGTTTGCAGCAATCAGCATATGCTACCTCCCACACACAAAATCCAGTACGACGACTGCGAGGATGATCCCCAAGATCAGAGCGGGGCGAATCGAACCCACGAATGCCTTGCCGAAAATGGTGAGATTGTGTCCTTGAAAGGGCGCTCTCCCGAAGGGAGCGCCCTTTTTCATTTATATAAGGTAAGATAAACAGGAGGCTGAAGTATGATACTAAAAAAGAACAATAATAGCTGCGGGCAGTCAATTAAATGGGTCCCTATGAGATATTATTATTTGATGAAACCTGATAAAATTTATATAACACTATTTTTTTTAATAGCGATTAATATAAAAAAGAGACCCTGGCAGGGCCTCATAATTTATTTCTGAAAAAATTTATATATATAATTTTTTCATATGGAGGATGTATTTCATACAAAGAAATACGGGGAATTTTTCTTTTTCCAGATAGATTATATTATAATAATATGAGATAGTTTGTTTTAAAATATTTTATAATAATTTGATTTTGTCCTTTTTGTCTATTTTGTACTGCCTGATTTTTCCAGTAGTTACAAATCATAGATATCCTGAATTTCCCCGTATTTAATTTAGTCCCCGACATATTGATTTTGTCTGTATAGTTACTCAATCATGTTTAATAATCATCTGGGATTGCCTCCACATCATAAACGTAGCTTTTTCTTGACTTGTTAAAACTTCGCCTGAAGCCATTTTTTTTCAGAATTCTCCCAACCAAACGGTTATTGAATCTCTTATTGGCTTCTTTTTCTATTGCCATGGTAATTTCTGTAGCAGTCAACTGCTGTGCATTCCCAGGTTTATATAGCTTATTTATCAACTCTTCTTCTGAAGATTTGACAGCATAAGCCTCGTTGTTCTTATTGATTTGAAATATCTCATTACCATCAAACCAATACTTGTAGCCTTGTTTGAATAACGCATATGCCTGGGCATAAACTTTATCAATCAGGTCTTGTTTTATAGGCGAAATGTCGATATGTTCGACTTCCACAACCAGGAATCGCCGTGTACCTTCTTCGTCATCCAGAAACTGCGATTGGTTAATAGACGCACAGAATGATGCATGTTTTCGCAATTCTTCTGGATTCCTCCCATAAGGTCTTCTCACTGTAATAACTTCCTTGGTTATCAGTGATTTTAAAAAAGATCTTTCCGATCGAGTTGTGCTTTCAAGTTCATCCAGATTGACATGAGATTTCTCAGATACCAATATCTCAGAATCCTTGGATTCGGGTCTGATATATCCGCAAAAATTATACAATTTTATAGGAGCTAGCAGATTAAGAAATGTAGTTTTATAAATCCCTTGCTGTCCTTGCAGAACCAAGCATTGATGATTTACACTGGATTCAAGCATCGTAGCAACTGAAGCAACAAGCCAACGTTTCAGGTAATCCTGCCAAAGTGATTCCTGTTCAGAAACTACTTGTACGCACTTAGAGAGGATAGAGATGTAATCAGTTTTTCCATCCCATAATGGAAGACAGGTAAAATATTCTCTGAAAACATGATACTCAGGTGTATAGTCCGATTCGACTATTTCAACCAGATCACTTTTTGAAATAGAAAAATTGTATCCTTCCCGATAATATGCTAAAATTGAGTTATCATCCCTGTCAGTCCTGAGCCTGAAATCTCCCCCGGATATTGCGATCTCATACACCCCTTTTATTACGTTATAGCGAAAATGGTACTTTGTGTTCAGGATCAGCTTAATGATAGTGCTCCTATTTATTGTTTCATCAACTAAGAGCACCATTCTTTCAGTTCCATCATCGAATGCCGACTTGATTGTTGCCTCTATTTCTGAAAGTGGGAGACCTGCCATCAATCCTGACTTTTTTATCTGATTGATGACCTCATTGTTGTAACCAACCAAAGTTGCTAGATAAAAAGCCTTTTTGTAAAGCGTATTGTTTCTATCCCCAATTTGAGTATTTTCGATCTCTTTAAGTTTTTTTGATATTTCTTTACATAAAAATTCTTTGATGTTTTTCACCTGTCGTATCGAGTAGTATCTCTTCTCTTTAAATATAAAAGGATCTCTTTGTTTCTCTTCACCGTTGTGGTCTTCCCGTAATTCAAGTCCGATGCTGGCAAGGTCCTCGATTTCCACAATGTCAAATGAAGAAGGATCGTTGATAAACATATACATCTTTTTAGTAATCGGGTGAATCGATGGATAAACCACTACCTGAGTAAAAGTTCCTTTTCTTGTTAGGCTCTTCAGCTCACCAATATGAACATCGTTGTAGTATAGTTTCCCAGTACGTCTATCACTTGTTTTTTTAATTTTCACATAGATGTGACGTCCAAAAGGTTCCCGTCCGGTGCTCGTCATAACGGTTTTATGCAATTCCGGATGAGAATTCAACCATTGTAATCCCAGATATTTATCGATATCCAGTATGTCAAAATTCCATACAAGAATCCCGATATTCCCCTGATGATGCTGGAATCTTTCTGCGACTTTCTCTGTAGTCTCGGTTTCAAGGGACCACTCACTCCATCCTTCAATAATGGGTTTTTTTCCAATAAGGGGAATCGGAATAAAGTCGTTTTTGCGATAGGTTTCTGCTGCTTGTTGTAGTTGTGCTTGTTGTTGGGTGTTCATGTCCAAACTCCTTATAAAAATGGCGGGATTGCCGTGAACAATCCCGCCTCGAAAGGAATTTTGAACATCCATCTTTATACTATTTTTTAAATAATATACTCTAGTAAAATTTTATCTCATATTGAATATGAAATTCAGTCTGCTAATATGGATGTTCAAGGAATTATTCACGGCTTCCCTTTAAAATATTTATCCGGTATCCAATACCGTATAGAAGTTGAAATATAGGATAGACCATCCGTTTTTTAAGTTTGAAAAATGATATTTTTCACAAAATACAATCTTATAAACCTCTTGCATTCAATTATGTTAGCATTCCATTTCTGCATGAAGAAGTTTATATTTTCGATCTGTCCCAAAGAAGTATCGACAAGAGGCTGGAGAGCAAAAGCCGTAATCATAAATAAATTTTCATTTTTTTTACAATTTTTTTCGGAATTACTCAAAACTTATGAGAATAATCATTTCCCTAAATCTCGATATATGATTGAATTAATTTATAGCTAATATTATTTCCTACTTGATTTTTTCTTTAATATACTATACATATGTTATGTTTTATTTTTTCTAAATATGGGCTCAAGCTGATTTGTAATATTTATGGAATATTTACTTTTTTATTTTTAACCGTGGTAATCGTGAATTGGATGAGGCTAGGCTATTTAATTCTTCAGTATCTGTTATATAATTTTGAAATAAAAATTTATCAGAACAATAATCTATGATCTCCAAGCTTGAACATAAAATCGATCGTTTCCTATATCCCTGTGCTGAGGAAATTCCGCTAGATGGGAATGGTCTCTTAATGATTGATGAAGAATTAAGAAAATATACACAACTAATTAATCTGGATGAATTCGCTCAATTACCAGGGGCAATCCTTATTTCAGAAGGTGGCATGGGTAAAACTACTTTAATGGATCAATTAAAGCAGAGATTCCCAGATGGATCAGCTCTTATGTTAAGGTTAGGATTGTATGCTGGAGATTCTAACGGCTTAAGAAATGATATCAATGATTTTATCAATGCCCTGCCCCCAAATTCAAATGGAGTTATTATTTTTGATGGACTTGATGAAGCATATGATTTGTGTGGAGCGGTTATCCGTATAATTCAATCTATTCCTGAATCAATAAGTGTATGGATTGCATCCCGGGATGATATTGCGATACGTGGAATCCAAACAGAATTTCCAAAATTAATATCGTATTCACTAGCCCCTTTATCAGTAACTGATATTCTTGCTCTCTGCAGCGATTGGGGATTTGACAACGAACTTTTTCTAAAAAAAGTGCAATTGCTTGGAATTACTGCGATTTGTGCAAAACCAATAGGATGCAATTTGGTTCTTTCTGTATACAAGGAAACTGATTTTGCAGGATTAAGTCAAGTTGAAATCTGGCTCAAAGGAATTACTCACCTCTGTGATGACACCCAATCTGTTACAAAGCAAATTCAAAATCGTAAATTCCCACTCAATCAAGTTGTGAACTGTGCATCATGGATTGCAACATCTTTAACCCTCTCAAATAAAGCTGCAATCTGGATTGGCGAAGAAAGTCACTGTCCTGAAAATTGCGTTACTATAGCTGATCTAGTAATTGACGAGTTTTCTTCAGATTGTATTAGGGCAACTATTGAACGTGGTGTGTTTACTCCATTGGGCGATGGCCGCATACACTTTTCCCATTCAATGTATTACGAATATTTAGCTGCTTATGGGGTTACTCAATTCATTCCAACAGAACATTGGAACGCATTATTATTGAGTTACGATAGGAAAGGCATTATACCACAGAGAGCCGGGATAGCTGCATGGTTGGCAGTTAACAATAAAGAATTTCTTAAAACACTATTTAAACTTCAACCAGAAGTTATTATTTCCTCATTTGATGCAGTTCAAGCTATTGACAAAATAGAGCTGTGTGAAGCATTGCTCAATCGTTCTAATTTTATTAGTTATCAGCAAAGACATCGTCATCCAATATATAATAATCTAAGGCTTCTTAAACACGAAGGGATTTCTTCGATCATTCGCAAACGATTATTAGATCCAAATTCAACAGAATCTGAAATTGAATTTGCAACTGAAATTGCAAAATCTTGCTCAAGTGAGGATTTATCTGATATATTTGTAGGACGGGTCCTTAATCGAACTCTTCCACTTAGCCAACGCATTAATGCAGCGAATGCAGTGTATCATCTCGGAGATGAAGCTTCCAAGGCAAGATTAAAAATGCTACTGCCAATTGAACAATTAGAAGATCCACAGGATGAATTACTAGGCATTGTATTATCTTGCTGTTGGCCTAATTCGCTTGCAATATACGAATTAGTTGTTTATTTATCCTATCCTCAAAAAAAGAATTTAACAGGTTCATATTCTATTTTTCTCGAATACATTTTCCCTGAGACCTTTGAAATTTCTCTAAACAAGAATAACTCAACAATATTGCTAGATTGGGCTGTTTCTCATATTACTGAAGATGAGCCTTATGATAGAATTGGAAGATTGGCTAGAAAAATATACTCATTTTGTTGGAAGTGGGTGTCTTCATCAGAGATATCAACTTCCTTGACAAAAGGTTTTATAGCTGCAGCTCTGAAACATAAATTACCTTTTTTTACAAATATATATAATGAAAAAATTGATGATAGGTTAATCATTTCTAAAGATAAATTCATTAAGGATCAAACTGGAAGGTTCACGATTCTTGAAATCTTGTTACAATCCGAAGTAAGCGAAGCCTTTATCTCGAGATTACCATTTAACAGTTACCCCCTATATACACCAGATGATGCAAGTGCCCTTTTTGAAAAGGTGCTGGCGAATCCAACAGGACCACTCACTAGTAATTGGGTTTTATGTATTAAGTCAATTTTTAATTATATAAATTTAGAACAGTATTTGGAATCTATAAATGTTCTTCATGAACTTCGTCCAGATTTAATCCCCTCTACTTCAAAAATAATGAAAGATAATGAAACAGCTATAATCCATTTTAATGAAATGAACAATAAATGGAAACTAGAACAAAAGGACCAGGAGTTCAAATGGCAATCCGATCAAAATCTTGTCGATCTAAAAATTAAGTCAGTCTTTCATAAAATCGATTTAGAACCAAATTATTTTTGTTTTGTCGCTAATTGGCTAAATTCCCAAAATGGTGTTGCATGGTTGCCAGGACCTATCGATCTGAGACAATCTTATCGGTGGTCTATACTGAGCTCTGAAGAACAGGAGACACTAGCCAACTTGGCTGAACGCTATATTAAGTTTGGCAGCATTCCAACCACTGAGCCGGGTCATCATATTGTGTCAGTTGCACAAGCATTTACTTTGCTGCGAATATTAAAGCCGAATGTGCTTGAGGAAATCAATGAAGAAATCTGGACAAAATGCAGCGTGGAACTCCTTAAAGCCGCCATTGATGAGAATATGGAGTGCATGACACCTTTATTTGATATTTTATCTAAAAAGTATCCGGAGGTTGCCAAGAGATCCCTACTGAAAATTATACAACAAGAATTGGGGAATGGCCATGTTTTTATACTCCGATATTGGGATAAGCGACTTTCTGATGATCAAGCAATAGCTATTTTGGAAATGGTTCAAGAACCAAGTTATAATTTTGAACAGAACTACCTTATTCTTAATGAACTTGTGCGATATGGTAAAAAAAAGCTAGTGCAATCCTATTTAGATTCAATTCTTAATGGAAAATGGAATCCACATCCTGATATTTCTCTCAATAAACATATATTACTTGCAATAGAATTAGACTCAGATGCTTATTTGCCTCTATTGTTTACAAACATGAAAAACGACAATACATGGGGCAGGCAATGGATAGAAATGGCATTAATGAGTTGGGACAACGGATTAATTAAAACCATCCTTGGTTGCACAACAGACATTATTGCAGAAATCTATATTTGGCTATGCAGCGAATATCCTGTTCGACCCGAGCATGATGATGTTTTCAGCCCAGGCCCTCTTGATAGAATCTATGAGTTGAAAAGCCATATAATCACTTATCTCGTACGGAATGGAATCGATGGTTCTGCATTAGCTCTTGATAAAATTTATTCTCACTTTCCAGATAATTCCTGGCTACATGATTGTATTTTAGAAGCAAAGGCCAATGAACAATCCAAAAAAGCTCCATCCTTATCTTTTTCTGAAATCAAGTCTTTGCTTGATAAAAAGAAAATGAATCGTTATTTGATCTTTTCAATCCAAGACTTGAATGATATAATTATCAGAAAACTTGATGAATATCAGGATCGTCTTCAAGGCGATAATCCAGCAATATCAGATTTATGGAATAAAGATTTAAGAAATCCAAAATTTCAAATTCGACCGAAAGATGAAGAAGATTTATCTGATCATTTGGCTCGTTTCTTGGAAATGGCATTAAACACACATGTTGTGATAAATCGTGAAGTGCAAATTCGACGAAAACAATTTAAAGATGGTATACCTGGTTCTAAAACAGATGTTTGGATACAAGCATTCGATGAAAGTGGGGATGTGCTCACACTTTGCATTGAGGTTAAATGTAATTGGAACCCCTCAGCAAAAACCGCTATTAAAGAGCAACTTATCGAAAAATACATGACTGGAGGTTCGGCACAAGCAGGCATTCTTTTATTGGGTTGGTATGAATGCCAGAGTTGGGATACCGAAGATAAACGTTTAAATAAATCTACCTCGGTGTGGAAGGATATTGATTCAGCTCGAATAGATCTTGAGGGACAGTGTAATGATATGCAAAATGCTAATAATCTTGTATCATCGAAAACGATATACTGTGGTTTAAAGTAATTCGGCAGATGGAAATCATTCAATTAAATTTCAATTCTTAAAAGATAGATCTGTAGTCTCATCTGATCAATTGCGTGATTCACATAGATGGTTTTAATCTTCTTAATTGCAATTCAAATTAATCTACTTTTTTGACCACCATGAATAGCAAGTAAAGGTTCATTATTATTCAAAGATTCTTGAGATTCATCTGGCATACCTCCCTCCTGTTCTATTTGAGTATTTCATCGAAAATTGTATTTATTTCATCCGTATTCTCATCAGCCTCATTTATTTCTTCGGCAATATTATTGTATAATTCAGTTAGCTGTCTGGCTTTTCCACAAATGTTCACACAATGCTCTTCACCATCAATATCAAGATATTCAATATCCCTTAGATGTATTAAATCATCTTTAATATAATCTTCAGTCTCTTCAATTTCATATAAAAGGTTACCTATACTTAATTCGCCATCATTTTTCGCTAATGCTTTCAGAATTGATAGTTCAAAAGGTGATACAGTTGTTTTTATCCTTCTACATTGTCTAACAAGTTTCTCATAATTACTTTCAATATAATCAATGTCAACAATTTGTTCTTCAATTGTTGCTATAGGTGTAGAAAGAATTTCTTCTTTGAAATATTCCTCAAATTGACTCATCCAATTCTGTTGAATATATTCTGCCAACCTGTCGCCTGTCCAATAGTCGATTCTTGTATCTTCTCCTTTGTTGCGAGCCCTTCCAATATATTTTCGTGCTGGTTCATTTATATCCCCTGTGGTAGCAACAATGAATCGAGAAATATAACGGACACCCTTTCCCTCAATATCATGAATTTCTTTTATAAAAGCTTCCTCGGCCTGATTTTTGATTTCTTTAACTGTTCCCTTCCCACCTGTAGCACCATAAGTGATATTGCCTTTCTTAAATTGAATGCCCACATAGCTCTTTTGTCTATCTGGTTCAGTAAGTTCATAATACTCAATATCAATGCCTTGTTCATCGTCACCACCAGTATACCTGACACCCTTCAAATTCATATTTTTCAGCATAGGCACAAAAATATCTTTTGCCATTTTGTGCTCATGAATGGATTCAAGTAGTGTTATTATCATTTCTTTTTTTAGCATACTGACGCCCTCGGTTTTAATGTCCCCAACTATCATAACATGAAATATATTGATTCAGCTCCTTTTTGATACTTCGCCATTGCGGAACATTTTTGTCAAGATGAGCAATAAATACTTGATTATGCTTCCGTTCAATTAAGTGCAACATCTCATGAACTATAATATACTCTAAACACCGTGCCGGTCTCTTCGCAAGTTCAAGGTTCAGCCATATCCGTTTAGATTTAATGTTGCATGTCCCCCATTTTGTTTTCATCCATTTTACTCGCCATTCACGGATTGACACCCCGATAATAGGTTGCCATTTTTCTATTATTGCCGGGATCACTTTTTTTAATTCTTTTCTATACCATTCGATAAGTACTCGCTCACGTTGCAAACGATTGCTACCTTCCCTCACATAAAGACATATATGAGTTTTATTTGGTATTTCTACTTTTGGCGATCCAACGTAATAGATCACTTTTAACAGATATCGCTTACCCTTGAAATAATGGCTCTCACCGGATATATATTCTCTCCGTGATTGTCGTTCCTGATCTGTAAATTTTTGTTTCTGCTTTTTGATCCATCCCATCTTTGAAATTGCGAAAAGCCTGACAGCTTCATCGTCCATCTTTAGAGGGGAGGCAATTCTTACTCTGCCATCAGGGGGATATACTGCAAGGTGTAAGTTCTTTATATCCTTTCTAACTATATCGATGGTAATATTCCCAACAGAAATCTGGTGCATCAATATTCTCTCTGATTTTTCACAATTTCAAAAATATGATCAAGCATTGATTCATCATTCAGATGCTTCCTTATGGCATACTTTACTTCACGTTCTTTTATCTTACTGCCACGCCATCCATCTTTTTTAACACAACATACCTCACTATCGATAGCCAGCGCCAATTCCTCATTATTTGAAAGATTATCATACAAGGCTATCTTCGCCAGACTATTGATTGATTGAGGATATTTTGTGACATCAGGCTTTTTCACACGCCTTGTCAGCTTGACGATTTCTTCAAGATACTTCGCATAGGCGATAGCCTGTTTCTTGCGTTCTTTTACCAATTCATCCAACAGGAGCGACATTTTTTCAAAATATTTAGGGTTTATTGGCTGTTCATCAATAATTACTTTTCGTAAGTTATTCTCAATGGTTTCTGCTGCCGCTTCCTCATTATTTTTAATAGAAGCCGGAAGTGATTGAATCGCTTCAGCTCCACGTTCGACTATCAATTCAATCAATGACATGTCATCAAATGCAGATATTTTCTTGCTATCATCAGCACTAATATAGGTATCAATTAAATGCCGCATCGCTGGCTCATATGCTTTGAGTTCGATGTAATCACAGCTATGCAACTTGATCTCCATACGGATGTCTTCATAATGCTTTATATCTTTTTTTATCTGATCGATTTGCTGCGGGGTGTATCCTGCTTCTTCCATTTCATTTGCAATATTGGCATAAGCCCTGACCAGAGATGCGGTTTGTTTATAAAGAGCGAGACGCTTCTGTTCATTGGCCTTTAACTCATCAGGGTTGTTTCCTGAAAAGTAACTGTAGTACGCCTGCTGATCTTTAGGTGGGGGGACTGGCTCACACAGTGTCTTTATAATTTCCAGTGCAGAATCCAGCTGTTCTCTGGCCTTTTCTAATCTATCGCTTAACAGCCCTTCTACATCTTCTTTATCGTATGCATCAAACACTTCAGAGGTATAGTCCCGGATAGAGCCTTCAAGGCTTTTAAAAAGGTCTTTATAATCGACAATGTATCCATATTCCTTATCATCCCCATCCAGCCTATTAACCCGGCAGATGGCTTGAAACAGGCCGTGATCCTGCATCGACTTATCTATATAGAGATAGGTTGCGGAGGGGGCGTCAAAACCCGTCAGGAGCTTATCCACAACGATAAGGAGCTGCATTTGTGCTGGTTCATCGACGAACTTCTTTTTGACATCATCTTCAAAATCTTCAGGGTTCTTCCCGTTGAGCATCTGCTGGTAGACTTCATACTTTTTTAATTTATCGGTAGGACTATCTTCACCCGTGCTCTCCCCCTTGATCTTGTCCACGGATGGCGTATATGAAGTAACTATAGCACATTTCGTCAGGCCATTTTGCTGGAATATCTCATAATACTTACATGCTTCGTATATGCTGCCCGAAATCAAGAGCGCATTGCCCCTGCCATTCATGAGGCGGTCTTTGGTTGCCATATCAAAAATAATATCAGCAACGATTTTGTCCAATCTGGATTTGGAGCTTAAAATTCGCTGCATGGTGCCCCATCTCATCTTCAGTTGGGTCTTTGCATATTCAGTCAGACCACCGGTGTTGGCGAAAAACCACTGGTCTATTTTCTCCATTGACGTTATATGCTCATCAACATCCCGTGCTTCATACCGCAGATCAAGCACCACCCCGTCCCTGACAGCTTCATCGAACTTATAGGTGTGAATATATCTTCCGAATATTTCAATACTGCTCTGTTTGTCTTTTTTTAATAATGGTGTTCCCGTAAAACCGATGAGCATTGCGTTTGGCAGGATTTTCTTCATCGCCTTATGCAATTCACCTGATTGCGTTCTATGCGCTTCATCGATAAAAACGTATATATCACCCTTTGCCTTGAAATCTTTCGGCAAATATTTTTTCAGGTCTTCGATATACCCATCGTAATCCCCTTCTTCCTTATTGGCAAATTTATGGATGAGCGAACAGATAAGCCATTTCTCTTTAACATTCAGCCGTTCAATAAGATCAGCCCCGCTCTTCGTACGATGAATATCTTCATTGATCCCCTTGAAAACCTTCTCAATTTGCTTATCAAGTTCATCCCGGTCGGTAATAATTAGAACTCTGGCATCTTTAACATTTTCTCGCAGCCATTTTGCCAGCCAGACCATAATTAGGCTTTTTCCGCTTCCCTGCGTGTGCCAAATGATCCCCCCCTCCCGGATTCGTATTCTTTCCTGACTGGCTTTAACTGCAAAATACTGGTTAAAACGGGGAAGTTTTTTGTTACCACGATCAAAGACTATATAATCATGCAGCAGTTCCAGAAAGCGGTTCTTCTCACACATCTGAAGGAGAGCCTTATCCAGAAGGTTTTTTACACTGCTTTCCTCCTTCCACGCAAGGTAATACTTTTCAGGTGTTTCTATTGCTCCATATCTCAACCCTTCAGGATCATTCCCGGCCATAATATACTGGATCGTTGCAAAGAAGGGCTTTATAAAAATATCTTTCTGATTATCAAGGTTCTGGCGTATTCCAGCAGAAACGCTGACAGTGCTTCGCTTCAATTCAAGCACTCCCACGGCTATTCCGTTTATAAATAATACAATATCAGGTCTTTTCGTGTGCTCCCCCTGTATGGTGACTTCTTCAGCAATAGCGAAATCGTTATTGTTGGTATTCTTCCAGTCAATCAGCCACACGGTTTGAGTGTTTTCACCCGCTTCTTCACGAACTTGAACGCCATACCGGAGAAGATTATATACATCCTTATTGATGTCGTACAAACTCTTGCTCTGGTTTCCAGATGCTTTGTTTAACTCATACAGTGCTTTAGATATTAAGGTGGGGCTATATCCCTGTTTTTTCAGGTGTTCACGGAGATATTCTTCTTCGATATTGCTGTTACTCTCACGCTCATACCAATCGCCAAAATATGTGTATTGAAGCTGCTTCTGGAAAAGAGCTATTACACGATTTTGTGTCTTGCGTTCTATATCACCTATTTTTGCCATATCAAGCAGCTTTCCTGAAATATATTATGTACCGTGCTATGCCTTGATCAATTTAAAACTGATCTGATACCTATAAAACTCTATATTATTAACGACAGACAATGCCCTTCGGATACGAAGATCATCCTCTAATGCGATGATCACACCCTTAACTTTTTGTCCTTCTTCAGCAAGTTCTTCTTGAACATATCCCATGTAGCGTTGTATCTGGCCTAACACATTATCACTGATCCTACCTTTTTTAAGTTCCACCACCAACAATTCTTTCTTGTTCTTGCTTATTGCGAGAATATCAATGGGGCCAGTATCAGATGGATATTGCTGTCCTACCAGTTCACCGTCTTCTTCGTATATATCATAGTGTTTACCCAAATCAGTCTGCTTCCAGTTCTGAACTAAAAAGTCTTCCAGATGCTTTTCAAGAGCAAAGGCAGCAGGGTCTTCTACGGTTTCATCCGTTGATATTATAGTGGGGGGACGATTACCAGCTATGAGAACTTCGATTTCGTCAGCATACCGTGTAATCTCACTAACAGTACCAATAGAACCAGTTGAGTTCTGCAAGGCTTCACTCATATTGACTCTATCAATCGTTTTTGAGTACCATCGCACTGTTCTTCGGTGTGGAAGTATTTCTCCGGCGTGATACGAGTAGGTATCCAGCACTTCACCAACCAGATAACTACCTGTTCCATTAGGGCAGAGAACTATATCACCATTTTGGATTCCTTTTGTTACTGTATATAAAGCTCCACAGGCCAGACCAGCTGACACTTTACTCTTGTCAGGATTTTTTTGCAGATACAAGGGGATAAAATTCTTATTAAAGTCCCTCCAATTCTCTGGCAGCTTCCCCGTAAGGTCGGTTTCAATCCCGAAGTCTGCACCTATAAAATTGCCTTTGTAACATTCCTCTGCATGAATACTTCTTTTACCGAGCATTATTCTGTAGTATTTTTTCATGATTTAGTTATCCCACCAACCTGATTTTCCCCATCAATAGAACCTGCATCATCCCTTGTTTTATTGAACGGTATTTATTCAGCTTCTTTTCAAGGGCTTCGATTTCTGCGTCCATATCGGAGAGAATAGAAGCGATTGCAGTTTGTTCTGATTTTGCTGGCACAGATAATAATATTTTCGCAATGTTTTTTTTACTAATCCCGCTTACCTTTATCCCCACTGCATAAAAAATAAACTGCCTTCTTATTGCTTCACTCTGGAAACAATATCTTTTAAATTCATTATCGAGTGTATCATCAATACTCTTCGCTACAATCGTGTGTAGGCCAGATATGAATGGTGTTTTATTATTATTCTTAACAACTACATGCCTACTTGTACCTTCGTCATCTTCAGAGGCATCTACGAAGACTATATCACCGTCATTTAATAATGATTTAGCTGACACCTGATTTATTTTGACTGCAAGTTTTGGTATATTTACAAATTCTTCTTGTACATCAATATATGTTTTTTTCGCACCATGAATATCGCCATAATGTAGATAGCAAAATCCTTCTCCCGAAAGTTGTTCTCTTGAAGCTGTATACCCTCCGCTAAAATTAAAAATATCACCCAACTTCTTCTTCTCCCATTCTCCCGTAAACCCCGGCAATCTTCTCTTCCCCGTGAGAAGCTCCTGCATTGTTCCCTGTTTAATATTGCGCTTTTTCTCAATAAGTTTTTCCAGAATTGTAATGAGTGAATCGGCATCAGATAGAGCGGCAGCGATTGCTTTTTGTTCAGTGAGGGGTGGTGATGGAATTTTAAAATCCTTTAACCAACTATATTCTACACTTTCTACTGTTGTACCAGATTTCAAACATGTTGATAGTATTTTATAACTGCTTAATAGAAGTATTTGAAGTAGATAATCCACGGAATAATTTTTATCTGGTATAACCGCCTTCAAGTCTTGATTGATTGCTACAGATTTCTTTGTTTTCGCTACAGGAAGATATTTACGAAGTATACCACTCCGAACGACAATTATTATTGCATTTTCTGGTATCAAGGTTGTACTTGTTTGTTCGATTGCAATATCAGTTATTTTATAAGGCGTTTCTCCAATCTCTATCGATTTTATATCTCCTGATGATGCCCACGGAATATTACCATTAACCCAATAAACAGGGTTATTCATAGAAGGTGTTGCTCCACCTTTCCACTGACCAATACTTTTCAAAGCTATGACTTCCCAATCTTCCGGGATAACTCCGATTTCTGTTTGCTTATAACCTTTCTTCATATCCATGAGAACCCCATCTTCTTCAGATGAGCATCAACCTTTGAGGTTAAATCATCAACATCTGTTATTATATTAGGCAGGGCGGCTTCATACCGTTCGGCAAGGTCTTTAATACGTCCCGTAAGCCGGTGTGAGATTCGCTCCAAACCGGTGGATACACCGGCATAAATATCAGCAAGCCATTTATCATCCACAGCCAGAGTTTTTATTTCGTCCTTTGTTAAGTGCTGATATTTTGCAAATACCTTTTTATCAAGTTCAGCTTCAGCTTCTTTTATCTTCTTATTGGCTTCAAATTCTGCTTCAACGAGTTTAATATAGGCTTGCAGAATTTTCAGTTCATCCCCTGAATCATCTTCTCTTTCAAGCTCCTTGATACGAGCCGTCACCGCACCTTTGCTAATTTTTCCTTTATCCGATTTCAAATCTTCAAGGACTCCATCTTCACCGCTATATTCTTCCTCCATCTCTTCTTTCTGTTGGGTGATATTGTCCTTATCAGCTTCAAGTTTTTCTATTGCTCGTTTTTCATCGGTATAATATCTATTGATAACCAGCTGTTTAGGAACAAGGTCACAGTCCCACTCACCCTTCTTCCCATTGACCTTATAAACATCCACCTTCCAGCCATCGACGGCAATCAAATACACATCGTCCTGCATGGTCTCCGTCCAGTATTCCATGACGTGTTGGTAAATGTCATATTTATCAATGAGCTTGATGTTATCGAAAGTTTTGAGTATCTCTTCAGAGAAAGACGTTATAAATTCTTTCGGTTTTATTCCGACATCAATGTCATGGAGTATTTTATGGTTTTTCTTTTTCCATCCGTTGAAAACGACATCGACTTCCTGTGTGTATTTCATAAATTCAGGATGCCCGAATATTATCTTTTTTATGTCGCCCTGATCGACCTTCAGGACGGTATATCCTTTCCTTTTGCTTGAAGAAAATAATACCCCCTTCAGGGAAGGGAACACCTGCCAGTAATTATCAAGATCATCGATGTCCTTTTCAGGTATATCCCCCAACAGGTGTGCTTCGATGTCTTGAATATCTTCCGCTTCAGAACTGTCAATATACCGGGGGATGTTTAAATTATATTCATTCTTTTCTATTTCATCGAATGAAACCATCCGGGAATATTTCGGCACTTCAGTTTGGAAGTTAAATACATCTACAATCTTATGGATGTCCTGATGCCGGAGCCTGTTCTTGTTGCCATCTTTTTGGAATCCCTTGCTGGCATCTATCATGAAAATGCCCCTTCTACCTTCAGCATTTTCCTTATCAATGACTACAATACAGGCTGGAATCCCCGTGCCGTAAAACAGATTGGGGGGGAGCCCTATGGTGCCCTTTATAAATCCCTTCATGATTAGATTCTTGCGAATATCACCCTCAACGTTACCCCGGAACAATACCCCATGAGGAAGAATAATCGCTCCCTTGCCCTTGCTTTTCAAGGAACGTATAAGGTGTAACAGGAAGGCATAATCTCCATTTTTCTTCGGTGGTATGCCATATTCAAACCGGTTGTATTCGTCATTCTTTGGGTCAAGACCATTGCTCCATGCCTTTGTAGAGAAAGGCGGGTTGGCGACAGCAAAATCAAAGGTCTTCAGGTCTCCGGTTTTTTCATCCTTAAAGTAAGGCTTTGCCAGCGTGTTATCCTTCCAGATTTCAGCAGTAGGATTACCATGCAGAATCATATTCATTTTGGCCAAAGCAGCTGTAGCATTGTCGTTTTCCTGACCGTAGATGGTTATACCCTTTTCAGCTTCATCAGCGGCTTTCAAGAGCAACGATCCACTGCCACAGGTGGGGTCATATATTGTTTGCCCCTGACTTTTTGCTTTGTTGATGCCTATAACCTTCGCCATGATCCGTGAGACTTCGGCGGGAGTATAGAACTGTCCTTTACTCTTCCCGGATTCAGTGGCAAAGTTACGCATAAGATATTCATACGCATCACCTAAAATGTCATCGCCTTCTGCCCGGTTCTTACTGAAGTTAAGCTCTTCACTCTCAAAGATAGCCACAAGGTTCGACAGCCTGTCCTGCATGTCCTTACCCTTGCCGAGCTTATCAGAGTCATTGAAGTCAGCGACATCGATGACACCCTTCAGGTCATTGGCTTCGGCAAGTTTTGCAATGATGGTATTGATTCCATCGCCAATATCCTTCTTCCCCTTCAGGGCGACCATATCAGCAAAGCTGCCACCCTTCGGAACTTCAATCAAGGCGTGTTTATCGCCAGCATATTTATCAGACACATATTTAACGAATAAAAGGACAAGGACGTAATCCTTATATTGGGAAGCATCCATACCCCCCCTTAATTCGTCGCAGCTCTTCCAGAGGGATGTGTATAATTCGCTTTTCTTAATAGCCATACCGATTCACCAGTTTGAAAATCCGCTGAAGACGGAATCATGCTCCGAGATATTTTATTTATTTCAATGAAGCATTGAAACGGACATATAATTTGATTTTTATAAAAAATATGCAATAAGTATTTATATTTATATTTTGACAGATACCAAATTTTGTCAAGGTAACGGGAGAGGGGGTGCTTATTAACGACTTCTCATTACTAACTGTTAATCAAGGATACCCATGTCATTAGCAGTAGGTCTTCCATGAAAGTAATGTTAAAGAGTAGTTTTCACATTTGCTTTGAGATGAATGCTTTGGTAACCTGGTCAGGCAACAATCATTTTTCGTCTCATTGATTCATCCCACCGATGTATCATTCCATAGAGTTTATATATGTACACAGGGAGAAGGTGTTAAATTGCATGGATCATTCCCATCATCAGGACCAATTCAGCAATCACTATTAGAGAGAGAGAGAGAGAGAGAGAGAGAGAGAGAGACGTACACTCAAACGGTTTTTTAAACAATATTTCGATTTAATATGCATTAACCAAAATATCGTTACATTAATTTATTGACATTACCATTTCCCAAGTAGCTTAATTACATATTCATTCCATAAATCATATAGTAAATTATTATGAAACAGGGGAGGGCTGATATGGATAATGAATTTAAGCTGCCAGGCAAAAAGTGTGTAGTATTTTGGCCTGTAGGAACAGGCGATTCAAGTACAATTGTATTGAAACCTAATAAAACTATAATGCAGATAGATCTGCGTCATTTGGAAAAAGCTGATGATCCCGAAGAACCCGAATGGCCAATCATTGATTATCTAGTAAAAGTTTTACCAAAACGCAACGATAGACCTTATCTAGCTTTATTTGTTTTAACACATCCAGATAAGGATCACATACAAGGGTTTGCGGAACTTCTTAAAAAAGTAGATATAGGAGAGTTATGGCATACTCCAAAAGTTTTTCGTGATCAGTCCGATCAAGAAAAACTATGCCCCGATGCTAAAGCATTTAGAAAAGAAGTTCATCGAAGACGTAAAGCAATATTAGCAGATCCGGAAAATATCAAATCAGGGAACAGGATTCGTATTATAGGGCATGATGATATATTAAAAGAAGATGATTATGTTAGTTTGCCTGATAGCTGTAAATCACGGCCAGGAGAAATAGTCACAATGATCGATGGAGATGATAGCACTAGCGATTTTCAAGTTTTTATCCACGGCCCATTTAAAGACGATCAAGGAAAAGATAAAAACAACACTAGCCTTTCCATCAATATTGTTATCCATGAAAAGGAGAAATACGGGCAGTTCTTTTTCTTTGGCGATAGAGAATATCCCGCTATCAAACAAATTTTTGAAACAACAGAAAAGAATAAAAAAAATACACAATATTTAGGCTGGGATGTTATGCTTTGTTCTCACCACTGCTCAAAATCAATAATGTATTGGCAAGATGAAGGAGAAGAAAAAGAGACATTAAAGCCAGATATTATGGGTTATTTTGAAAAATACAACAAAAACGGTGATGGGTATATAGTTTCAAGTTCACACTCGGAATTTACTGATGGTGATGGTGACAATCCTCCACACAAAAAAGCACGAAAATGTTATGAAAAAATCGTAAATGCCGGAAATTTTATTTGTACTCATGAATATCCAGATAAAAAGAATCCGATCCCCCTAGTTTTCACAATTGATACAGATGGAATTGCCTTTCATGATAAACGGGATAAGAATAAAGGTGCTGCTGGTCTATCAGGAGTAGATGAAGCACGTGGTGACAAGAAACCCTCAAACATCCAAGTAGGATTTGGAAAGAACTAATGACACGGGGTCAACATAGAGCTATCTATGAACTTGAGCGTGTTAAAAAGACTAATCCAAATGAATTTGACTTTGAACTTGCACAGGATACTTCAAACGGATATCTAATAGTCAAGATAAGCATTCGCATTGGACAAATAGAGACAAGACCAGGAGGACTTATATTTAGAGAGCGTGAAGATTTTTTTCTGATGATTCCCGCCGATTTCCCATTTGTATACCCATCACTATTCGTAAAACATTTACGTTTTGCAGGTTTCCCACATGTTAATTGGAGAAAACATCTTTGTTTATACCAAAGTAAAATTGAATGGAATCCTGCCGATGGCATATATGGATATCTCGATAGACTCAATCAATGGCTTAGAAGAGCTGCTATTAATGATATGGATCCCATTGAAGGTCCATTACATCCTCCAGTAAATATTACGGACTATAATCAAATCCCTTTTGTGATTCAAGCTAACTGCCCAGTAGAAGCCGGAGAATCTTGGTTTGGTCTTGCGGAAATTTTAGAATATCCTAATAGATTTGAATTGGTTGGATGGAATGATCTTTCCGGCGATTGGAATAAAGAACGATATCCAGCACTAGCAATTATTCTACCATCATCATTACCACTCGAATTCCCGGAAAATGGGAAGGAATTTTTCAGTGAATTAAATAGAATCGGTATGGATAGTGAAAACATATTGATAAACTTACGTCTGGCGGCGATATTAACGCCTAAAGATAAAAATGCATATATTATACTTGGCATACCCATGAGACGTTCTCCTGAGGGTAAACTCAAGCATCATATTGTTGTTTGGGCGATTGAGGCTGATAAAGCAAACAGCTTAAGAATTGCAACACCATCAAGTGAAGATAATGATGAATTAGAATCCATAAAATCTGAACTGAATAAACTTACCTATTCTATTTTTGAACTGACTCAAATCAAATGGTGTCCGGTTATGGAAAATAGAAGCGAGATTACTGTACGACGGGATAAGGAGAGTCCTGTTTCATGGTTTTCTGGAAAGAAAGTTTTGATTTTGGGCTGTGGAGCTTTAGGCTCATGGGCTGCCGAAATTATTGCACGGACAAATCCAGCACTCATCCATCTGGTTGACAATTCTAAAGTTAATCCCGGACTTATAGTTAGACAAAATTATACTCTTAATGATATTGGATCTCAAAAAGCGACAGCACTCGCTCAAAGGATTAAAAACCTGGTTGCCCCAAATTGTATAATTCAAGATTTTCATCAAGAAGCTCACGGATTCCTTTCCGAAAGGTATGACCAGATATCCTACTATGATATAATCCTAGACTGTACGGCTTCCAGTATTTTCCAAATGAAAATTGAAAAAGATTGGCAGAATTTTCAAAAAAAAACTCCACCGATAATTTCTCTTGTTATTGATGCCAAAGCTCAGAGCTGTTTAAACATTGTTCTAGAATCTAAATCTAACTGTGGAATTTATGATGCTTATGTTAAATTAAAAAATAGAATATGTATAGAGCATACTCATGAAGATATTATTGAATCATTTTACACGGATCGAGTGACAAGTAATCTTTTTCAGCCTGAACCTGGTTGCTCTGATCCCACATTTTCAGGTTCTACGGCAGACATTACCAGTCTCGTATCAACAGCATTGAACTTATCAGTTGGACATATTATCTCGGATCAAATTCCAATGGGAATAGCTTTTTCTACCCATATAATAAATAGGAAACAAGGAAGCCTTGATTTAATTAGATTAGAATCATCAAAAATATTACAGATAGAAAATTATCGAGTTTGCATAAGTCCACAAACATTCATTGTGGCTCGTTCGTGTATTCTTCAAAACAATAGAAAACGATCCGAACATCATGAAACTGGAGGACTTTTGTGGGGTCTCTGGGATGATGCAGTCGGTGTTATCTGGATATTTGATGCATCTGGCCCGCCTTCAGACAGCCTACACGACCCAGGTCATTTTTCCTGTGGAGTTGATGGTACTGGGCAAGAGCATATACAGCGATTAATGAAAAGCAAAGGCACATGCGGATTTATTGGGTATTGGCATACACATCCGTTTATGCCATCAGAACAAAGCTTAAAGGATATCCACGGTATGGCTACTCTTGTATCACATCTTGGACTCAACAAAAAAAAGGCTTTAATGCTCATCTTTGGTCGGACAGGTGGTATGCCAAAAGTAGGGGTATATATCTATGAAAGCCAATCACTATTTGAAACATCGGAATCAATATCTGTTAGTACAGGTCAATTTGTGATGGAGACACCTGTAGTATGATCGGTCTTGCATTATCAGGAGGAGGGTCTCGTGCAATTGCCTTTCATCTAGGGTGTCTCAGGGCTCTTAATGATCTCGGTGTTCTCGACAAAATTAATGTATTATCAACAATTTCGGGTGGCTCCGTAATAGGTGCATATTATGCTTACACACCCGGTAAATCATTCGATGAATTTGAATCGGACATTCGAACATTTTTAAAGCATGGATTTCAACTTAACATTGCGATTGAGTTAGCAAAGCCATATAATTTTATTCCCTGCCTTGCCAATTTTTTAATTATTCAGCTTCAGGAAATAGCTGGCTACTTCAATAGTAGAATACCAAAATTACAACGATATCCATCGAGAACTGACATGTTTCAAAGAGTTCTTGAACGTAGGATGTTTCCCAAATTATCTGCTGGTTCACCCCGCAGAAATAATGTCAATATAGTTATCGGGGCCTGTGAACTGCGTACAGGGTCGTCATTCAGATTCGGAAATGATAAATCCGGGAGCTGGAGACAGGGTGAGCTAATCAACAATAATTTTGATGTTGCTTTTGCTGTGGCAGCATCAGCCGCTTACCCAATCTTCTTACCCGCTTTAGACCGCACATGGGAGTTCCGGAAAAACGGTCAAGTAATGGAGCATCGTGTATTACTAACAGACGGAGGGGTTTACGACAATCTCGGCATACAAGTACTTGAGCCAGATCGTAATTCTGAAATAAGCATCCATTCATTCCCTTGTGATTTCATAATATCATGCAATGCAGGCCAAGGACTGGACTCTGGCTCTAGCCTACCATTAGGATTTTTTTCAAGAGTAACGAGATCATTTGAGGTAGTTCATAGGAGAGTTCAGGATTCAGCGATGACAAGGCTACATCATCTAAAGAAAGCGGGACTTATAAAAGGTTTTGCAATGCCATATCTTGGGCAAAATGATAATAATCTACCTTGGAAACCAAATAATCTTCAGCTGCGTCAGGATGTTATTGAATATCCTACGAACTTTGCAGCAATGAGTGATGAATGGATTGAAACACTATCTGAGAGGGGGGAACAGCTAACAATGGCACTAGTAACTTATTATCTGCGTGATTTACTTAGATAACTCAACTAACCTATTTGTCTTATGACGATTCTGCCTTTGATAACCTACCCAATAAATATCTGGTGGTTCTTTGGAAATTCAGAAAGTATTCAAGATACGAATTTATCTCCGTTGACCATATATTGACCATAACATAAAGAAATGAAGAGCAATAAAAAGCAATGAACTGCGACGAATACCCATTTTAGTGAATTTTTGAATGATTTTTGAATCAAAATGAATCGAAATACAAAGAAACACAAAGCAATCAAAAGCAATCTTCAATAAATAAAATCTTACAAGCAGAGGGTCACTGGTTCAAGTCCAGTAGCGCCCACAGAAAATAGCCTTTTTTGAATGAAAAAGGCCAAAAAAGAGGCTACCGGACCACCGGCGTTTCTTAAAAATCCATAAGTGTAGCAAAAGTGTAGCAAAATATTTCCACTTTTGCGGCACGCTAAACGGAGGTTTAAGATGTCGTCAAACGGTAAGCTGTTTTATCTCTACAAAAGAAAATCCATTTATTACTGCCGATTTAAACTCCCCGATGGTCGATTGACTCCCGCAAAAAGTACTGGAGTAACTTCAAAATTCAAAGCTGAACGATGGGCGTATGATTACCTTTCAGCTGGTCAGATTGTAACTAAACAGAATATCACCCTTACAGAATATGCAGACGGCTTTTTCCTTTGGGATGGTGCCTGGGCCACTGATAAACGCGTCCGAGGGCTACGGATAAGTAAACGTCAGTGCCATAACCTCACTTATTTGCTAAAGAGCCATCTCCTCCCTCGCATAGGAAGCATGAAACTCACTGCCATAGACCGTGCCGTAATCCGAGATCTTCGTAACGACCTATTCAATAGTGGTTATGCCGGGAATACGATAAATAAAATCCTGTCCGGACTCAAAGCAATCCTTGAAGCAGCAGAGGACCAGTCTCTGATCCAATTCGTACCAAAAATCGACCGGGCTGCAATAAACCCCAAATTGAAGGGAATCCTGACTCTCGAAGAGGTAAGAAGGCTTTTTTCTGTTGAATGGAAATCCGAAGCCGCACATTGCCACCCGCCAAGGGACCTGTTTATGGGATACGCGGGAAACCTTGTCGCTTCCTCGACCGGGCTCCGGCTGGGCGAACTGCAGGCACTCACCCTTTCCGATATTCACCTCGATGAGGGGTATATCTATGTTCGGCGTTCATGGGATAACTTTTTCGGCCTCAATGCCACTACCAAAACAGGCAAGGTGCGCCATATCTTTATCCCAAGAATTGTTCGGCAGATATTGGAAAAACTGATGGCATCCAATCCAGAGTAAGCGTCAAATTAACCCCATCTTGAAATTTCAAATATAATCCGGTATCCTCCGGTATTCAAAGAACAAGGAGGATGCCATGAAGAATACACGATCAAGCACCAAAGGCCGGTCATTCTGG
>Ga0116146_1000362_pt1 | contig 58145 bp, 36 predicted proteins | sample AD_JPNHG2_MetaG_FD_89748 | JGI IMG/M metagenome (GOLD analysis project Ga0116146, IMG submission 89748) | Active sludge microbial communities of municipal wastewater-treating anaerobic digesters from Japan - AD_JPNHG2_MetaG | ecosystem: Engineered > Bioreactor > Anaerobic > Digestate | place... | reverse complement strand
GTGTCTGGAGAGCCAGGTTCATCAGATGCATGGCTCCCAGGCAGTGCTGAAACCTTGTATGCACCGCACCCGGGTATACATAACTTGTGAGACCCAGCTGCCTTATATTGCGAAGACGCTGAATCCAGGGATGCTGTATAAGGTCGAACAGAAACTCTCCGGGAATATTAATGAAACCGTAAACCGGATCATTTATTATTTTTCTCTTATTGATCTGATAGCTCAACAGACTGGATTTAATACACAAAAATAGAAATTACTTTATTAACGCCGTTAAGAATGATTGCCGAATCTTATAGAATAATGACAGTGAGTTTATTAAAAGATTTTCCTAACTTTCCGGCAATCAATTTCTCAGGGAGAAAAGTCAGTAATGTCTGTTTTTCTGCAACATTTGGAATATTTTCCGTCTTTTAAAGGTCTAAAACCCACACAATGGATTATTATATATGAAAATCGAAATCCGCAATTTAAATAAGGTTTATCCGAACGGCAATCAGGCTCTGAAAAACCTAAATATTGATATAGAGCCCGGGATATTTGGATTGCTCGGGCCCAACGGTGCGGGGAAATCTTCTCTTATGAGGATTCTGGTAACTCTGATGAAGCCTACCTCCGGTGTGGTTCTGCTCGACGGGAAAGATATTCAGAATCACCGCAGGGAACTGAGGAGCATCCTTGGGTACCTGCCGCAGGATTTCCGGTTTTTCACTTCGCTTAAAACATGGGAGTTTCTTGATTATTCGGCTGCCCTTGCCGGCATGAAAAACCGTAAAGAGCGTCTGAGGGAAGTTGACAGGATGCTTGACCAGGTAGGTTTGCTCGAAGTGCGCGACAGAAAAGCCAACAGGTTATCGGGAGGTATGAAAAGGCGTCTTGGAATTGCACAGGCTCTGATAGGAAACCCAAAACTTATTATTGTGGACGAGCCTACAACAGGGCTCGATCCCGACGAAAGAATCAGGTTCAGGAATATCCTCTCGGGGCTAAGCCAGAACGACGTAATTATCATACTTTCAACCCACATTGTTGGTGATATATCATCAACCTGTCAGAAAATGGCTTTGCTTAACAAGGGTGAGATTGTATTTTCAGGGCGTCCTGAGGCACTGGTCGGAGAAGCGAGGGGACATGTTTACAGGCTGCACCTCACCGAATACGAATTCGAAAAGGCAAAAGAGGAATATAACATAATTTCAACCATACCGGTCGAAACCGGCTGGGAAGTGCAGGTTGTGACCGACACCCCTCCCGACGGCAATGCGGTACTTATAGAACCAAATATAGAACACGCGTATGTATATTATATGGAGCACAAAATTCACGCTGACTTAAACATTTAACATTCAGACAGTATGGCCTTCCTGCATAATATTCTGACAGTCTCGCACTATGAAGCCAAAACACTCAGGAGAAGCTGGTTCTTCAGGCTGTTTTCAATAGTAGCCCTCTTCTTCCTTACAATAATCAACATCAGTATGTTCTCTCCTGTCGGAGGCGATTCCTGGGAGTTAATTTCAATTCCCTCATCGGTACCGCTGATCAACCTTTACCTTCTTAATATCGGACAGGCCATTGTTGTGATCTTTCTCGCTTCGGATTTTCTTAAGAAGGACAAGAAACTCGATACCAATGAAGTTCTCTATACCAGGTCAATGTCAAATTTTGAATATGTTTCAGGGAAAACATGGGGAATACTCAGGCTTTTCCTTTCGCTTAACCTGGTGGTACTGCTTATCGGCCTTACCGTTAATATCATAAATAAATCAATGAAGGTAGACTTAATGTCTTACCTTGAATATATTCTACTCATTTCCGTCCCCACAATAGTATACAGCCTTGGACTTGCATTCATGCTTATGCTTCTTATCCGGAACCAGGCTGTCACATTCTTCATCCTGCTGGGTTACGCAGCGCTTAACATGTTTTACCTGTGGCACAGGGCGGGTTCTGTTTTCGATTTTATGGCTTTTGGTCTCCCCCTTTTCAAGTCGGGGTTGATCGGTTTTGAGAACCCGGCAGCCATCATCTTCCAGAGGCTTATATACTTCTTCGCCGGAACAGCACTGATAATGGCGACTATTTTGATGTTCAGGAGACTGCCTCAATCGAGGCTGCAGAGGAGCGTTGCCTTTGTTCTTATGGTTTTGTCGGTTGCAGGATTCGGATACTCACTCTTTTATACAGTTGAGAACTACACGAAAAGTGCAGCCCTCAAAAGGCAGGTAATCGAGACCAACAGGCAGTACGAGAAATCAAATTTCCCCTCGGTGATAAAATCCGATATAAACCTTATCCACAAAGGCAGCATCATTGAAGCCACAGCCGGCATGATAATTAAAAATGACAATGACGTTCAGATTAATGAATACCTCTTCTCTCTTAACCCCGGACTGGAGGTAAAATCGGTACAAAAGAACGCAAAACCCGTTGCTTTCACCACATCCGGCCATATTGTCAAAGTTTCTCCTGACAAGCCGCTTCTGCCCGGAGAATCCGATACGATAGAGATATCGTGGTCGGGAAAGATCATTGAGTCGTTCTGCTATCCCGATTACAGCGATAATATAAAAGAATACAGGTACCGCATCCAGATGGTCAATGTAAGGAAGAGACAGGCATTCCTCGATAAAGATTACGTGCTTCTGACACCCGAGGCTCACTGGTATCCGGTGGCAGGGCTTAATTACTATCCTTCCAATCCGGGAAGGATAAAGATTGATTTCACGACCTTTTCACTGAAGGCTAAGAGCGAGACCGGGCTTAATGTTGTATCTCAGGGACTGCCGTCGGTAAGCGGTGATTATACCAGTTTCTCGGCCGGCTTTCCGCTTACAGGGCTCAGCGTGGCTATGGGGAACTACGTTGCCGATACAATCAGTGTTGATTCAATAAAGTTTATCTCGTGGCACTATCCCGGGAATGACTATTACAGGGAGCAGTTCAGGGAGCTGAAAGACACCCTGCCGAACATTATCTCAGGTTTTATGAAGGATCTGGAGTCGGGATTCGGTACTCCTTATCCTTTCAGATCATTCAGCGTTCTGGAATCACCCGTGAATTTCTATTCATTTCCCAAAAGAAATACACAGACAAGGGCTGAAGTCCAGCCGTCCATGGTTATTGTACCTGAGAAACTATCCACTATCAGGCAGGCAGGATTCGCCAAAAGGTTTGAGAGACAGAAAAAACAGATGGCCAGGAACAACCAGGTCATTACAGACAGAGACCTGAATGTAAGGATTCTGAATAACTTTCTCAGAAGCACTTTCATAAGCGGCTTTACAGTAACGGCATTTAATATTCCCCTTCTGAATGAACCAACAAGGTATCAGTTGGGGCCAAGCTTCTATTTTTTCCGCAACAATTTCTATTCGGATAAATATCCTGTTGTCAATTCTGTTTTTGAGTCACATCTGCAGAAGCTTAACACTCCAGGTCCTCCGGGAGGCGGGCCTGACCGGATCAGCGGTAATATCTCAGACAACGACATGGCAAACCTTATCTTACGTGACATCAGTTTCCGTGATCTTCTGGCGCGCAATCCGTCGCCCGACACGCTGCGTGTTGTTCTGACCATCAAGGGTGATTACCTCTTTAACCTGCTCAGGATGAATGCAGGAATAACAGAATTTAATGAATGGTTCAAAAAATACCTCAGCGAAAACAGCTTCACCAGGGTAAATATCTTAAAGTTCAATGATGACGTTAAGAAACAGTTCGGCTTCGAATTCTATCCTCTCCTGGAAGAATGGTTTACAGGAAAAGGGCAGCCGGGATTTCTGTTCACGGATCCTGAAGCAAGCCAGGTTGTAGTGGGAGAAAGGACCAGATACAACGTTACATTTATTGCCGGAAATCCGGAGCCGGCAGGCGGGTTGTTTAACATATCATTCCGTACCGGCGGAGGCTTTGGAGGCAGAGGAGGAGGCCAGGCTATTTTTTCCATGACCATCCAGGGCGGCCGGGGCGGCGGAGGCGGAGGCCGGATGATGCAGATCTCAATGCAGGGCAGGGGAATGGAGAGTGCCGACATCTCGAAAATTGTTTACCTGGGCCCCGGCGAAGCAAAGAAAATAGGAATTGTTCTTGACAACCAGCCCCGGGCCATGCAGATTAATACCCTGTTTTCGAAAAATATTCCGGGAGATATTTCCATGACTATCCAGGAGATTAAAAAGGCCCCTCCACGTACCGCTCCTTTCGAAGGCGAACTGCTTCTCGAAAAAATGCCCTTATTCACCGACCCTGAAGAGATAATTGTGGATAATGAGGATGAAGGTTTTATCACCTCAACGGTTACAGAAACGAACAGGCTCCGAAAACTCCTTGGAGTAAAAAGAAGTACCGGGACCGTATACCAGTCTGTCAACCTGTTTATGGCCCCCGATTACTGGCAGCCCGTCGTACTATCCTCATATTATGGCAGGTACGCACGTTCGGCTGTCTATACCAGGGCCGGCGAGGGCGACAAAAGCGTGACATGGAAAGGAATTATCAGGGAACCCGGTTATTATGATGTCTATGCCTATGTGGGGAAAGCCGGCGACAGGATAATGATAAGAGGAGTAGGCGGGCCTATGGGCAGAGGTCCGGGAGGCGGGCCGGGCGGAGCACCAGGCGGAGCACCGGGCGGAGCACCGGGAACACCTCCGGCCGGACAGGGTGGCCAGGGAAGAACCCGTGAACAGAATCCTTACCGTGACATGCATTACAAGGTATACCACGACGACGGAGTTGAAGAAATAGTGCTCGACTGGGAAACCGCCGATCCGGGATGGAACAGGCTCGGAACCTACTACCTCTCGCCCGACACGGTTAAAGTGGAACTGAACAACAAAACCGAAGGCAGGGTGGTCATCGGCGACGCAATTAAATGGGTAATCAAGAAATGATCTTAAAGCATAACTCCTATGAAAAACTATTTTAAAAAATGCTGCCTTAAAAAAACGGCTCTTTTCTCCGTTTTCTTTTGCATTTCGCTGGCAGTAGTGTCACAAAAAGCAATAACCCTCGAAGAGGCCCTGAAAGTGGCTGAATCGAACAGCCCTTCAATGAAAAGGACCAGGCTTAACCTGATTCGCAGCCAGGAAAACCTTAACGCTCAGAATGCCGCTCTTAAATCAAACTTTTCACTTACAATAAATCCAATCGGATATACCCAGAGCAGGGAATTCAATGATCTTATATCAAAATGGAATTCACGGAATACGACCGAGAGTTACGGGATGTTTACCGTCACCCAGCCTATACTTTTTACCGATGCAAGAGTATCGCTTGTCAACAGGTTCGGCTACAAGGATTCATACAGTGAATTCACAAACACCACGACGAAAGGCTTCAGCAACAACCTTTCCATAAGTCTCGACCAGCCTCTCTTTACATATAACCGTACAAAAATGCAGCTTAAACAGTTGCAGCTGTCGCTTGAAAATGCACAGCTGAGTTATGCACTGCAGCTGCTGTCGCTCGAAAAACAGGTTACACAGGCATTTTACTATGTTTATCAGCAGCAGCAGAGCCTTGAGATTGCAAGACAGGCATTCGTAAACATGCAGCAAAGCTATGAGATATCGAAAAACAAGGTTGACGCCGGACTATCGGCAAGGGAAGAGATGTTCCAGGCAGAGCTGAACCTCGCCACCACCAAATCGGATTATGAAAATAAGCAGGTCGCTTTTGAGAATGCCAAGGACGACTTCAAGGTCCTTATCGGAATGAGCCTTTATGAGGATTTCAATGTACTTCCCAATATTGCGGTAGATACAATACCCATCGACGTATCCTTTGCCATTGAACACGGTCTTAAAAACCGGATGGAACTGAGACAGAGGGAAATCACCATCGAGAACTCACAGTTCGACCTCATACAGACAAAAGCACTGAACGAATTCAAGGGATCTCTCGGATTATCAGTAGGCCTATTCGGAGACAATGAAAAATTCGACAAGGTTTACGCCAACCCCACCGACAACGAATCCGTCTCCCTGCAGCTTACAATTCCCTTGTGGGACTGGGGAGAAAAGAAATCAAGGATAAAAGCCTCGGAGGCTTCCCTGGAATCGAACAGGGTTTCCCTCGATGAAGAAGAAAACAATGTAATCCTGGGCATAAGAAAAATATACCGTAACCTTATAAATCTGCAGAACCAGATCGAAATTACAAAGAAATCCATAACAAATGCACAACTGACATATGATCTGAATCTTGAAAAATACAAGAACGGGGATCTCACAGGTATGGATCTGAACATCTACCAGAACCAGCTTTCGGAGAAGCAGCTTTCATACACAAATGCCCTTATATCATACAAGCTGGAACTGCTGAACCTCAAGATACAGACGTTGTATGACTTTGAGAAAAAAGAGCCTGTTTCACCGGTAATGACAATAGAAAACAACTGATTTCATTTAACCATATTCAAATTTAAATCATGAAAAAGAATCTTCTGCCAATAACCGCTGCTCTGATTATGCTTATCCCGGCCTGCAGGAACCAGGAACAGGGATTGACGGCCGATGTCGAGATACCTGTAACCGTTGAGGATATAAGCCTCAGATCAATAGAAGAATACGTAAGCACTACCGGGACAGTATATCCAAAGGGAGAAATAACCCTGAAATCAAAAATAACGGCTGCTTACTATCTCGAGAAGAATCCCCAGACCGGGAGACAGTGGCAGCTGGGCGACAGGATCAGGGCAGGGGCCCTTATTGCCCGCCTGGAGGACAGGGAGTTTGTACTCTCAATAAAACTCGAAACAAGCGAACTTAATCTTGAGCTTGCCGAAAGCGAACTGAAAAAACAGGAATCCCTTTATGAGAAAGGGGGTATAACCCTCAAGGACCTTAAGACAGCCAGCATAAACTATGAGAATGCAAAAACAACCGTTGAGAATGCACGTTTGCAGCTCGAAAAGACACGAATTGTCGCACCGATCGAAGGCGTGATTGTTGAACTTCCGTATTACACACAGGGGACACAGGTTGACCAGGGTTCAGTGATAGCAAAAATAATGGATTACCAGACCATGTATATGAATGTTCAGCTTCCCGAAAAATATGCCGGCACGGTTAAACCCGAACAAAATGTAAAACTGACAAATTACACAATACCCAATGATACACTGTATGGAAAAGTTACGCAGATTTCCCCTGCAATAAATGCCGATACAAGAACCTTCCAGGGAGTTATAACAGTAAATAACCCTCAATTGCTCCTGAGGCCCGGGATGTTTGTGAAGGCAGACATAGTAACAAGGAGGAAAGATTCTGTAATTGTAATACCCCGGAGCATAATCCTTTCACGGCAGAGAGGAAAGACAGTGTTCGTTGTAGACCGCGGGCTTGCGGTTGAAAGGATTATTGAGACCGGCCTCGAGAACCTCACCGAAGCTGAAGTAGTAAGAGGACTGAACAGAAACGAGCGCATTGTCACCTCAGGTTTCGAAACGCTCAGCAACAGGTCGAAGGTAAAAATCGTCAGATAATATCATGAATAAGATAGCACGGTTTGCAGTTAACAATCCCGTCACGGTTCTGATGCTTGTGGCAGGAATAGTCCTGCTGGGTTTTATTTCCTTCGGCAAGCTTGGCACTGACCTCTTCCCGAACCTCAACAACCCGAAAATTTATGTTGAGCTTAAGGCAGGTGAGAAACCTCCCGAGGAAATTGAGAAGAATTTTGTTGACCAGATCGAGTCTCTGGCATTAAGGCAAAACGGGGTTGTGGATGTATCTTCCTCCACCACCAACGGGAAAGCTTCCATTACCGTTGAGTATGAATGGAAAAAGGATATGGATGAGGCCTTCCTCGATCTGCAGAAGGAACTGAATTCTTTTGCCCAGAACTCTTCCATTGAGGATTTTACCATAACCCAGTACGACCCAAATTCCGCCCCCGTTATGGTGGTCGGACTGAAAAATGACCGGATCACCAATATGGATGAACTCCGGAAGGTCGCTGAAAACTACATCAGGAATGAACTCATCCGTATTGACGGTGTGGCGGATGTAAAACTGTCGGGTAAGGAAGAAAGTGAAATCGTAATTGAAACAAGCAAGTATATACTTGAATCCTACGGAATTACATCCGACGCAATAGCTTCGCAGATAAGCAATTACAACCGAAACGTTTCAGGCGGTTCGATTGTTGACATGGGAACCAAATATGTGGTAAAGGGGGTAAGCGTGCTTAAGGATATCTCCGACCTGCAGAATATAATCGTGGGTTTTAAACAGGTTTCTTCATCAGCTTCGGCCACTCAGGCATCCCAGACTTCATCCAGAGTGCCCGTTTACCTTAAGGATGTTGCAAAGATCTACTATGCCAACAAGGAACCCGAAAATATTGTAACAATCAACGGGGAGAGATGCATCAGTCTGTCGGTCTACAAGGAACCGAAGTACAATACCGTTGAGGCTGTCAGAAAGCTTAAGAATGAATTTGAGATTCTTTCAAAAGCACTTCCCGGTTACGAGTTCATTTATATCCAGGACCAGGGCACATACATCAGCAGTGCCATTTCCGAAGTCCGCGACACTGCCCTTCTGGGCATACTGCTGGCCGTAATAATTATTTACGTATTCCTCAGGCGTATCGGCACCACTCTCGTAATAAGCCTTGCAATACCCATTTCGATCATTGCAACCTTTAATCTGATGTACTTCAATCACCTTACAATAAACATTATGACTCTTGGAGGGCTCGCCCTGGGAGCAGGTATGCTGGTTGACAATGCGATTGTGGTGCTGGAAAACATTACGAGGAACCGCGAGGAAGGTATGCCGTTCATTGATTCTGTTATTACCGGTACCGGCCAGGTAGGCGGAGCAATCACTGCCTCCACGATTACCACGATAGTGGTTTTCCTGCCTATTGTATACCTTCACGGAGCTTCGGGCGAACTGTTCAAGGACCAGGCGCTCACTGTGGCATTCGCTCTCATATCTTCACTCTTTGTCGCCCTTCTTGTTATCCCCATGCTTGTCTCCTCACTCTTCAGGGAGAAGAAAGAGGCTGAGAATCTGGCATCGCCGGTGAAATTCGGATGGTACAAAAAAGTCCTTGCAGGGATACTTGAAAGAAAAACAACAGTGGTAATTCTTGCATTTGTCATTATGGCTGCCACTGCCCTGCTGATTCCAAAACTGGGAAGTGAATTCATGCCAAAGGCGGAATCGTCCGAATTCACGGTTGAACTAAAACTGCCTGAAGGAACCAGCCTTGAAAGAACGGCGTCCACCGCCGGAATGACGGAGAATATTATCAGGGAAATCCTTGGCGAAAAAATAAAACTAATTTACACACAGGCCGGAATAACAGGGACATCAGCTTACACCCAGGCAGATGTCAATGAAGGTGAAAATAAGGCTTCCCTGAAGATAATCCTTGATGAAAAGTACACCTCACAGACTGACGAAGCGATGAAACTCATTGAGGGTTTTATCAAAAACGTTCCGGATGTTGAAGTCACATTCTCAAGAGAGGAAACAGCCCTTCAGACATCCCTCGGGACGACCGGCTCGCCATTTGCCCTTGAAATCTCGGGTAGCGACTACGCGGAGATAGAAAAAATCCTGAGTCAGTCAAGGGAAATCCTGGAAGATTCCGAATCACTTTACAATTTCACCACTTCGCTTGATGAAGGAAATCCTGAGGTTGAGGTGACAATCGACAGGTTCAGGACGAGTTATTACAATGTAACCGTTGAGAGTGTGGTTAACCAGGTTAAGAGCTACCTTTCGGGTGCCCAGGCCGGAAGCTTTGAGAAGGAAGGGGAGATGAAAGATATTACAGTAAAACTGGAAGATATAAGCCTGAACCAGCTCAAAGACCTGATGATAACAGCAGGCTCCGTAAAAGTGCCGTTGAGCGAAATTGCAGCTATAAAAATCGTAAAAAGCCCGAGAGAAATTACCCGGCATAATCAGTCAAGGACAGCTTACCTCTATGCAATGGTAAAAAAGAATGTTCCGTTCGACCAGGTTGTTAAACATGCACAGGAAGCCCTGAAAGTGATAAGCCTGCCTCCCGATTACAGGATCACTTTCACTGGAGAGGAGATGAAACGAAAGGAATCGATGGCAAATCTTTCCTTTGCCCTTCTTCTTGCAGTGGTGCTGGTGTTTATGGTTCTTGCCGCGCAGTTTGAATCACTGATTCAGCCTTTTGTTATTATGTTAACAATACCGCTGGCTGGCGCCGGAACCATTCTTACTTTCCTGATTCTTGGCAAATCTCTTAATATGATGGCCTATATCGGAATAATAATGCTTGGAGGTATTGCCGTCAACAATGCAATCATTCTTATCGACCGTATTAACCAGCTAAGGGAAAGCGGCCTTGGAAAAAGAGATGCCATTCTGACAGCCGGTACTCAAAGGATAAGGCCAATTATTATGACTAGTCTTACCACCATACTGGCCCTCCTGCCCCTTACGCTGGGTATCGGAGAGAGTGCCTCACTCAGATCACCAATGGCAATTGCAGTCATCGGCGGGCTCTTCACTTCCACATTACTTACGCTTGTTGTCATACCCTGCTTTTACTGGATAATCGACAGTGCCGGGGCATTCCTTACCGGGAAACAGTCTGAAGCTTAACCACAGGAGGTACAATGGATTTCATTATCAAAAGAAAGGTCCTCATCAGCATGCTCTTCCTGGGGCTATCCATCCTGGGATACATTTCGTACCAGAGGCTTCCTGTTGAGCTTTTCCCGAACGCCGAACTGCCCAATCTCATTGTCCAGGTATCCACCCCGCTTGAAATGGATCCGGCTTACATTGAAAGTCAGGCTGTGATACCTCTTGAAGGGGCCATCGGCACACTTGAGGGAGTGGAAAAGATAGAATCCAACATCACTTCCCGGAGCGGTACAATCGTTATCTATCTAACGCAGAAGGCTGACATCAAATACAGCAATCTGAAGCTGCAGGAAAAGATTAACCTTGTCAGAAGTTCAATACCTGAGGAGTTTGTGATAAATGTGATCAGGGTGGATCTTGAACAGCTTACGGGTCAGTTTATGGAACTGCAGGTAAGAGGAGAAGGAGGTACTGACCGGATAAGAAACATAGCCGACCGTGATATCAGACCCGAATTCGAAAATCTTGACGGCATAGCAGGAGTGGAGGTTTTTGGCGGGCAGGAAAACTCCATTGAGGTAAGGCTTAATGAAAGAGCCTGCAAGGCTTATGGAATTACCATGAACCAGGTGCGAAACCTCCTGAACAATAATTCCGGAAATAAGATATTTACAGGCCGTGTAACCGACGGCACGCAAAAATACTTTGTTAACATAACATCCGAATACACAGATGTTTCTGAGATCGGGAATATCACAGTCAAACAGGATGGCCCTGTACTTCTGAAAGATATTGCTGAAATATTCTTCGGAGTCAAGGAGCAGACTTCATACAGCAGGATTAATGGTCTTGACGCGGTGACCATCAACCTTGTGAACGACAATCAGGCCAATATAATTGACCTGGCCCGCCGAACCAGGGCCCTTGTGCATTCTTTTAACAAAAGACTTAAAGCTCTTGGTGTCGAAATAGTTATTCAGAACGACACGACAGAGGTGATGGAACGCAATATCAACCAGATCATTAACCTCGCTCTCACCGGAGGCATCCTTGCCGTCATTGTCCTCTGGTTCTTCCTGCGCAACCTGCGACTGGTTACAGTGATTGCGTTGTCAATACCTGTTTCGGTTTACACCGCCTTTAATTTCTTTTACGGTGCCGGGATAACCATAAACAGTCTCACGCTGGTGGGCATGGCCCTGGCCATCGGTATGCTGGTCGACAACTCGGTTGTGGTTCTTGAGAATATCTACCGTCTCTCAGGACAGGGCTTAAAGGCGGAAGATGCCGTAAAAAGCGGCACCACCGAAGTAGTGAAAGCCGTTATAGCTGCTACCCTTACTACTGTAACAGTATTCCTGCCCTTTGTCTTTTCTTCCAACTTCATGATAAAGATGATTGGCAAGAACATCGGGGTGTCGATAATATCCACCCTTTCTGTCTCCCTTCTTGCGGCCCTGATGCTGATTCCGATGGCTACCTATTACATTCTTAAAGGTAGGAGCGGCGGCAGTTCGGAAGTTTTTAAAAGGCTTTCGATCCACAACCGCCTTGTGCAGGCATATCACCTCGTGCTCAAGGAGAGCATGAGAAGGCCTGCCTCTACAATTATCGGCACACTTGTTGTCTTCTTCGCAGCTCTCCTTATAAGCCTGACCCTCAGTATAAGTTCAACACGTGAAGTGCAGACACCCGACTTCAGATTGTCGGTTAAGATGCCGGCGGGCTCAACTCTCGAAAAAACCGATGCCGTGGTGGCGGAAATTGAATCGAGGTTATCATCACTGCCGGAAAAGGGAGATATTGTAAGCCGTATTGAAGAAGAACAGGCCTCAGTAACAATTTCACTTGCGGAAGACTGGAATAAAAAAAGTAAAAGGAGCCTTCCGGAAATCAAGAACGACATAAATGAAAAAGTAAAGAATATTTCCACAGCAGAGATAACACTCGATGATGTTTCATCGGGCGGTGGTTCGTCGGGCGGTGGCGGCGGCACGCTGAATCCCGGAGCAGGATTTATGAACCTCCTTGGAATCGGGACACAGAGTGAAAGTATCATTATAAAGGGTGAAGATTCCCCGAAAATGAAAATCGTTGCCGACGACATTAAATCCTATCTCGATGAATTGTCCTCCATCCGGAGTTCATCCGTCAACGTTCAGGACAACAGGCCTGAAGTGCAGCTTCAGTTCGACATGGATTATATAAACCGTAACGGATTTACCTTAAACAATATTACATCTGCACTCGGCACCTTCGGCAGGGAATACACTTCGGGGGCAACCTTCAGACAGGGAACTGAGAGCTACGACATCATTATTAAATATGCCGATGAAACAGGTGCCGAAAAAAAGGCAGTCGACAAAACTCTTGAAGACCTTAAAAAGCTTGAAGTTACCGGTTCGGGCGGGTCGGTGATGGAATTGCAGGAACTTGCTGCAATTGTTTTTTCAACGGGGATGGGAAATATACACAGGGAAAACCAGGAGAAGAGAATTACGGTAACATACAGCTTCACGGAAGAGATAAGAAACTCAAAAACACTTCTTGAAGGCGCCAGGGCCGAAGTCGAGTCGATCGTTTCAAGCCTCAGCATACCTTCAGGCATTGCTGTTGAAGTGGTCCATGAAGAGAATGAACTGAGAGAGTTTTATATACTTATCGGCATAGCCTTCATACTTATTTACATGATACTGGCGGCTGTATTTGAATCGCTTGCCGTTCCCTTTGTGCTGCTTTTCAGCATTCCGCTTGCAGCACTAGGAAGCCTGATAGCACTGATCGTGACTGATAATTCGCTTCTTAATGCAAATACTCTTACCGGTTTCCTCATTCTTCTCGGTATTGTTGTCAATAACGGGATCATCCTTCTCGATTATACCAAAATTCTGAGGAAGCGGGGATACAGGAGGCCGAGGGCCATAATGATGGCAGGAGTAGCCCGTATAAGACCGGTGATGATCACTGCCATCACTACCGTACTTGCCCTCTTCCCTCTTGCTATGGGACAGGCAGAATATGTTTCGGTTATCGGTGCTTCTTTTGCAATAACAGTAATCGGAGGACTTACGCTCAGCACACTGCTGACACTTATTTTCATTCCGACATTTTATTCAGGTCTTGAAAATGCCCTGGAATGGTTCAGCAGGCTCAACATAAAAATAAAGCTTGTCCAACTGGCACTGATAGCGGGCCTGATTACACTGGTATTCAAATATATTGACAGTTTTATATGGCAGCTTATCACTACCATTCTTTCGGTTATTGTGGTACCGGCCGGCACATGGTTTATCATGAACAGCCTGAGAAAGGCAAAAGGTTCTATCATCCCCGAAGGTGAAGAACTGACCATCCGGGTGCAAAGCCTCGTAAAAATATACGACAGGGAAAACCGCTGGCTGAGGGAATGGAGAGCCGGTGCACTTATCAGAAAAAAACTCGGGCTTGAGAAGGAAAGAAGAAGCATCCGGGACATGGAAAATATTTCCTGGCAGCTGCCTCTGTTTGCCTTCCTGGTGTATTTTACCTATTTCTACCTTACAAAAGGTTTCTGGGTTTTCCTGTTCAGTTTGCTATCCTGGTTCTATCTTTTTGCCATCTGGAATCAGTTCAGGCAGCTTCTGAAGGCAAAAGCTGAGGATAACGGGAAAAAATGGCTGAATAAGGCATCAGGGATACTGGACTTCACTGTTTTATGGGTTGTTCCGTTAATGAACCTGGTATTCTTCCAGCTCTCATGGAATAACCTGGTAACTGTAATCCTCCTTGGAGTAGTGTGGTATACCGGACTGTTTATTTACCGCACCGGCATTAAACTGAGCCGAGAAAACATTGACATATACAGGCTACAGGGGAGGTTCAGGGAAATCAGAAAGACGGTTTACAGGATAGTGGCTGCCGTTCCCCTCATTGGCAAAAAGAAGAAGCCCTTCAAGGCTCTTAAATGTGTTTCTCTCGATATCGGAAGCGGCATGTTCGGACTGCTCGGCCCCAACGGCGCCGGCAAAACAACCCTTATGAGGATAATATGCGGCATCCTCGAACAGAGTTACGGCAAGGTTTGGATAAATGGCATTGATACCAGCCTAAAGAGGGAGGAACTGCAGGGCCTGATCGGTTATCTTCCCCAGGAATTCGGAACGTATGAGAATATGACGGCATACGAATACCTTCACTACCAGGCAATGCTTAAAAACATTACAGATTACAAAGTGAGAGAGGAGCGTGTTTCATATGTTCTGAATGCCGTCCACATGGCCGAAAGGCAACACGAAAAAATAAGCTCCTATTCTGGCGGAATGAAGCAGAGAATCGGCATTGCCCAGATTCTGCTGCATCTCCCAAGGATACTGGTGGTTGATGAACCCACAGCAGGCCTCGACCCGAGGGAAAGAATCAGGTTCCGTAACCTGCTGGTGGAACTTGCCCGTGAAAGAGTGGTTATTTTCTCAACCCATATAATTGAAGATATTTCCAGTTCCTGCTCCAGCGTGGCCGTACTCGACAAAGGCCGCCTGAAATACTTCGGAAGGCCGGCCGATATGGCTGCCGAGGCGGAGGGTCATGTCTGGCAGGTAATTTTGCATTCAAAGGATTTCCCTGCTTTTGTAAAAAACAATCTGGTGGTTCATCATATGTCTGAAGGCGAGTCGGTAAGGATCAGGTGTATCTCCGCAGAAAAGCCCCACGAAAAGGCTGTAAAGGTCACTCCAAACCTTGAGGATGCTTACCTCTGGCTGCTCAGGAAAAGGAACAATGATGAGAACGCGCAGAATAACTTAAACGGTTAGAAATGAAGAATTATCTGATACTGGTCCGGAAAATAATCTACTTTAACCTGAAAATAATTTTTGCCGGTAAATTTTTCTGGTTTCTTCTCGGATCGGCAGGCTTTTATGCCGGCCTCTCGGTAATAAATGTCCTTTCGAACGACGTAACCAGGGTAAGCGATTTATACGGCATTTTTCTTTTTTCGGGCATACTGCTGGTCTTCTACCCGTCTGTCTTCGGAATTCAGAACGATCAGGACGCACGCACCATCGAAATACTTTTCGGAATACCAAATTACAGGTATAAAGTGTGGCTGGTAAGGCTTTTGATGATTTTTGTTATGGCATTTATGCTTATTCTTCTTTACACAGCCCTGTCGGCGGCACTGATCACACCTTTCAGGTTCATGGGAATGACTGCCCGTGTGATGGTTCCTGTCCTGTTCCTCGGGATGCTGGCCTTTATGCTTTCGACGGTAATTCGCAACGGCAATGGCACAGCCGTGGTCATGATAATTTTCGGAATCTTCTTCATGATATTAAGCGATAACCTCTCGCGGAGCCAGTGGAACGTATTTCTGAATCCTTACGACATGCCGAGGGACATGAACGAGACTGCGTGGCATCTGACAGTTATAAAAAACAGGATTATACTTTTGACGGGTACTGTTCTTTTTCTTCTTGCAGGTCTGTACAATCTCCAGAAGAGGGAAAAATTCATTTAGAAGGTGTTTTGGGAAACGGCAGGCTGAACGGTTCCGGAATTTTTGCGATTCTGAAACCGTATTATTAACTTCGTATTTTTACCCTGCATTAACCGCCACACCATGAAAACCCAGACCAGTTTTGCCCCCCCGCTGCCGGGAAGAATAACATCAGTGGATTTTTTCAGAGGCTTTACAATGTTTCTTCTGGCCGGTGAATCGACCAGGCTCTATTCCCTCCTGCTTGAAAACAAAAATCCGGTACTGCACTTTATCGGAAACCAGTTGCATCACCATCAATGGCACGGCCTTCATTTCTGGGACCTGATCCAGCCTTTTTTCATGTTTATAGTAGGTGTTGCCATTCCCTTTGCCGTTGCGAACAGGCTTAAAAAGGGGGAGACATGGAGCCGGATAACAAGGCATGCAGTAATCAGGTCATTAACACTGCTGTTTCTCGGCTGGGCTCTGTATTTCACGGCTGCCGGAAAACTGGTGTTCAGGTTTCAGAATGTACTGGCGCAGCTGTCGGTTACATATCTTGTCGCATTTCTGATAATGAACAAAAGCTTCAGGTTTCAGCTGGTTTTCACACTTGTAATACTTCTCCTTATTGATCTCGCCTACCGGTTCTTTCCTGTTGAAGGCTTTAACAATCCCTGGGTAAACTACCATAATCTGGGTGCCTGGTTTAACAATTTAATAGAAGGCGTTGACAAGGCCAGCGAATGGGCCACACTGAACTTTGTGTCCACAACCGCCCATACTGTATGGGGGGCTATGTGCGGTAAACTTCTCATGAGCGAAAGGTCATCGTCAGACAAGATAAAGATTCTTCTGATTGCAGGCCTGACGGCGCTGGTTGCCGGTTATGCGCTCGACATTCTCAATATTACTCCCATAATCAAGAAGATTGCCACAGTTTCGTTTGTCCTGGCTTCGGGCGGCTGGACTATCCTCGCCCTCTGTTTGTGCTACTGGCTGATTGATGTAAAAGGGTTGATGTCAGGATTCTCAAAGTTCTTCATCATTGTAGGGATGAATTCATTATTTATTTACATGTTTTTTGAACTTGGTTTTACAAGAATCATAAGCAACAGGATTGTGAATCCTTTCTCGAAACTGCTATTCTCATGGAGCGGAGAAACCATGACAGCAATTATAACCGGTCTTGGTGCATGGGCAATCCTCTGGTATATCTGCTACTGGCTTTATAAAAACAGGGTCTTTATAAAAATATAAATCTGTCAGCCCTCAAACGGGTGCTCCCTGCTGAAGTCGGGCAGGTAATTTAAATGGCTGTCGGGATCCTGAATCCATATCTTCCTGAAACCTGCGCTGAATGCCGCTGAAACCACGCGGTTATATTCGTCCGGTTCGATGTGGCGATTCAGAAAAGGCACGTTTTCAACCTCAGCGGTAGGATGATACTGCGACATCAGGGAAATGCTGATGCCCGGAGACAATTCTTCAGCCAGGCTTTTTATTACTTTTATACTTTCTTCGGCATGACCCGGCATTACCAGGTGCCTCACCAGTATGCCGCCGAGGGCATTTCCTTCCTGGTCTGTATGTAAGACCGATCCTTTCTGATAATACATCTCCTTCAGGGCTGCCAGTACAACTCCGGGATAGTCAGCAGCATCAGACCATTCAGAGGCAAGCTCAGGCGTAACATATTTATAATCGGGCAGATAGACATCAATATATCCGTCAAGGCTCCTGATGGTTTCCGCCTTATCATAACCATTTGTATTGTAAACCGTTACAGGGTTGTACCCTTTCTCCCTGAGTCCCCTTATAATTGCCTTTACCTGCGGGACCACGTGCGACGGCGATACGAAACCAACCGCCTTAATTCCCTGGTCGAGCAAAGCTGTAACGGTATCCAGACAATTGTTTATGCTGACCGGGGCAATGTTCACTGCAGCCTCTCTACGGCTTATTTCATGATTCTGGCAGAACCGGCACCTTAAGTTGCATCCTGCAAAAAATATGTTGCATATACCTTCTTTTCCGCTTATGGGGGGTTCTTCGCCCCTGTGGATGCAAACTGAGGCTATGTTCAGTCCTGCGTCGGCACCGCAATAGCCGGGGGGGCCACTGAATCTGTCCGCCCCGCACTCCCTCGGGCATAACCTGCATCGGGAAAGCATCCCTATCTCGGTTTCCGTGTATATATCCCTGTCTGTAAAACGGTTATGCACTGATGAAAAAATTAAATCTGCCCGAAAAATAATCTATTTCATTTTAATTACATCGGTTACTGTAATAAACAGGGCCGTTAAAAAACGGTTATCCTCCGATATTTTTACCGCAATATCCGTGTTTTGATATTTTGAAAATATGTATTATCTTTGCCGTCGATTTGTGGCGAAAACTGGCACATGGGGGACAGAAGTCCCCCGTTTTATTATCAGAATTCGTAATGACGGAAAGTTCGAAAATAGAAAATCTTGTAAGGGAGTACATAAAAGGTACCGGTATTTTCCTTGTTGAGGTAAAGGTCAGCCGCAACAATGACATCACCGTATTCGCCGACACCCTTAAGGGGATTACTGTTGATGAATGCGCCGGGCTGAATATGTTTCTTGAAAACAATCTCGACCGCGAAGAGGAAGACTTCAGCCTTCAGGTGTCATCGCCCGGCATAGGTCACCCTTTCCGCGTAAAGGAACAGTATTACAAAAGCGAAGGCCGGACCGTTGCCGTGACATTAAAAAACGGCCTAAAACACGAAGGCATTCTCAGAAATGTTTCGGAGGATGGCTTTTTTCTTGACACCGGCGCACAGAAAAAGGGAAAAAACAAATCCGTTAAAAGCGAAGGCGGAATCCTGAAGATAGATTTCAGCGACATTAAAACTGCAAAAGAAATAATAATATACAGGTGAAACTTGATGGTATTTTAAGATGGAAAATCTCAATTTGACAGACACCTTCTCGGAATTCAAGGAGTTGAAGAACATCGACCGTCCGACCATGATGAGTGTTCTTGAGGACGTTTTCAGGAACATTCTGATAAAGAAATACGGATCGGCTGATAATTTCGATATCATTGTAAATATCGACAAGGGTGACTTTGAAATATGGCGAAACAGGGTTGTTGTCGCAGATGAAGAATTTACCGATGCCAATACCCAAATACCTCTTTCGGAAGCCAAAAAGATTGACTCCGATTATGAAATCGGCGAGGAAGTATCGGACGAAGTTAAGTTCCAGGATTTCGGAAGAAGGGCTATTCTCTCCCTCCGGCAGAACCTTACAGCAAGGATACTTGACCTCGAAAAAAACAATATTTACGCAAAATACAAGGACAGGATAGGTGAAATTGTAACCGGGGAAGTTTACCAGGTCTGGAAAAGAGAAATTCTGGTACTTGACGACGACGGCAATGAGCTGATCCTGCCGAAAAGTGAACAGATACCCACAGACCACTTCAGAAAAGGCGATTCAATCCGTGCAGTTGTGATAAAGGTGGAAATGAGAAACAACACCCCGTTTATTATACTCAGCCGCACTTCGCCGGTCTTCCTTGAAAGGCTCTTTGAACTTGAAGTGCCAGAAATTTTCGACGGACTTATTACAATTAAGAAATTTGTAAGAGTACCCGGGGAGAGGGCAAAAGTAGCCGTTGAATCATACGATGAACGTATAGACCCCGTAGGTGCCTGCGTCGGAATGAAAGGTTCAAGAATTCATGGTATTGTGAGGGAACTAAGAAATGAAAACATTGATGTAATAAATTATACGAATAACACACAACTTTTCATTCAGAGAGCCCTGAGCCCGGCCAAAATATCCTCGATCAAAATTAACGAGGAGGCTAAAAAGGCTGAAATATATCTCAAACCGAATGAAGTTTCGCTGGCAATAGGCAAGGGAGGACTGAACATAAAACTGGCCAGCCAGTTAACAGGCTATGAGATAGATGTATACAGGGAGCCGGGAGGTGAGGATGAAGAAGATGTGAACCTTGAAGAATTCTCCGACGAAATTGACGAGTGGATAATTGAAGAGCTCAAGTCAATAGGATGCGATACTGCCAGGAGCGTTCTGAACCTTTCGGTGAGTGACCTTGTTAAAAGAACAGATCTCGAAGAGGAAACAGTTAAGGAGGTCATGAATATTTTAAAAGCAGAATTTGAATAACCAGAATATTCTCCGGGTTTAAGAAACGGCCCTCTGCAAAGGCATTAAGTGATGGAGGTTTTATATGAGTGATGACATTAAAGTAACAAGGTTAAGTAAAGCTGCCCGCGAATTCAATGTAGGCATATCCACCATTGTGGAGTTCCTGCATAAGAAGGGATTTAATCTTGATCCAAACCCGAATACAAAGATCCCTCCCGAAGCTTATGCCCTTCTGGTAAAAGAATACAGCAAGGATTTAAATGCCAAAAAAGAATCCGAAAAGCTGCTTCTGAAAGAGCTTCACAGGAAAAAGGAAACCGTTACCCTCGACGATATCAGCACAAAGCCACAGTCGGAGGAAATGGAGGCCGCAAGTGAAATCCTTATAAAGGATGCTACCGGCATTACGAAAGTGGAAATAAAGCCTGAGCCTCCAAAACAGGCAGTTAAAATAGTCGGTAAAATAGATCTTGAGAAACCTTCGAAAAAGAGTGCCCCTGTTCCGGAAGTAACTCCCGAAAAAGAGGAGCCTGCTGCAGAAGAGAAAAAACCTGCAAAAAAGGCAAAAGAGCCAAAGGAAGAACCTGCGGCCGCAAAGCCCGGAAAGAAAGGCAAAGAGCCCGAGACTCCCTCGACACAGCCTGAACCAACCGTCGCTGAGCCGGAAAAAAAGAAAGAGCCTGAAACGGATGCCGTAACCATAATCGCCGAAAAGAAGGAAAAAGAGAAGGAGCCCGAAAAAGCCAGGGATACCGAGGAAGCCCCGGTTGCAGAGAAAGTTAAACCGGCTGAAGAAGAAAAACCACATGCCGAACCGGCCGAACTCTTTAAGCTAAATACAGATATAAAACTTTCCGGCCCGACAGTAGTCGGCAAGATAGATCTTCCTGTGGAGGAGAAGAAAAAACATCAGCCGGTTAAGATCGATTACGACGAAGAGGCAAGGCACAGGAAAAAGAGAAAACGGATATCAAAGGAAAAGGAGATTGTTCCCCTTAAGCCCGGGATCCCCGAGAAGAAGGAAAAAGCCAGGATATCTGTTAAGAAAAGGCCTGTAAGGGCTGAGGTCGACGAAGATGAGGTGCAGAAACAGATCAAGGAGACACTTGCAAGACTCACCTCAAAAGGCAAATCAAAAGGCGTAAAATACCGCCGCGAGAAACGTGAGGCAATAAGTCAGAAACTGAAGGAACAATCAGAACTCCAGGAACTCGAAAAGAATATTCTTAAAGTCACCGAGTTTGTATCGGCCAATGAACTGGCCTCCATGATGAATGTTCCTGTCACCGATATTATCTCAACCTGTATGAACCTCGGCCTGTTCGTCTCTATCAACCAGAGGCTGGATGCCGAAACAATGGCGATAGTCGCCGATGAGTTCGGATACAAGGTTGAATTTATCAGCGCCGAACTCCTTGAGACTGTGGAAGAAGATACAGACAGACCGGAAGATCTCAAACCCCGGCCGCCCATCGTTACGGTAATGGGACATGTCGACCATGGAAAAACGAAGCTTCTCGACCATATCAGGAATACCAATGTGATAGCCGGCGAAGCCGGAGGGATAACTCAGCATATAGGAGCCTACAGCGTAACGCTCGATAACGGCAAGCAAATCACATTTCTCGACACTCCCGGTCATGAGGCCTTTACGGCCATGAGGGCCCGCGGAGCTCAGATAACCGATATAGCGATAATTGTTGTGGCTGCCGACGACGGCGTAATGCCCCAGACAGTTGAAGCAATCAATCACGCCTCAGCTGCAGGTGTGCCGATTATTTTTGCAATCAACAAGATTGACAAACCCACAGCCAATCCCGACAGGATCAGGGAAGAACTGGCAAATATGAACTACCTGGTTGAGGAGTGGGGCGGGAAATACCAGTCGCAGGAAATATCTGCAAAAAACGGACTTAATGTTGACCTTCTTCTCGAAAAGGTGCTTCTTGAAGCTGAACTGCTCGATCTGAAGGCTAATCCCGACAAGCCTGCACAGGGAACCGTTATAGAGTCATCGCTCGACAAGGGACGCGGTTATACGGCTACGGTGCTGGTAAAAACAGGTACACTTAGAACGGGCGACATTGTTCTTGCAGGCAGTTATTACGGCCATATAAAAGCTCTTTACAACGAACGGGGCAATAAGATAAACGAGGCAGGTCCCTCATCTCCCGTGCTTATGCTGGGTCTGAACGGGGCGCCCCAGGCGGGAGACAAATTCAACGTCATGGAGAGCGACCGGGAAGCAAAAGAGATTGCCACAAAACGTGCCCAGCTTCAGAGAGAACAGGAACTCAGGACACAGAAACATATTACTCTTGACGAAATAGGAAGAAGAATTGCCATAGGCAATTTCCAGGAGCTTAACGTTATTGTAAAAGGTGATGTTGACGGTTCGGTGGAGGCCCTCAGCGATTCACTCATCAAGCTCTCCACCGAGCAGATACAGCTTAACATCATTCACAAGGCGGTGGGACAGATTTCCGAATCGGACGTGCTTCTCGCAGCAGCCTCGAATGCCGTTATTGTCGGGTTCCAGGTCAGACCTTCAATGAATGCCCGCAAGCTGGCAGAAAAAGAACAGATAGATATCCGCCTCTATTCCATAATCTATGATGCCATTGAAGAGATTAAAGCGGCTATGGAAGGCATGCTCATGCCTGAAATAAAGGAGGAAATAGTGGCAACTCTCGAGATCAAAGAGGTGTTTAAGATCGGGAAAGTCGGAACAATCGCAGGCTGTATCGTCAGGGAAGGAAAAATCTCGAGGAACTCAAAAGTCCGTGTTATCAGAGACGGTATAGTGATCTATACCGGGGAACTGGGCTCCCTGAAAAGGTTTAAGGATGATGTGAAAGAGGTTGTAAGCGGTCTTGAATGCGGACTTAACATCCAGAACTTCAACGATATTAAACAGGGCGATATCATAGAAGCCTACCAGGAGGTTGAGGTAAAAAAGACCTTATAAGCCGTTAGCAGAATAACGGTATAAAAAAACAAATTCCTGAATTAAGCTCCCAGCAGTGATTTGTATGCTTCAGGGGTAAGAAGCTCATCAAGTTCGGACATGTCCTGTATCCTCACCTTTATCATCCATCCTTTACCGTAAGGATCTTTGTTAACCACATCGGGTGTAGCTTCAATCTCACCGTTCATTTCGAGGATCTCGCCGCTTACAGGCATGAACATGTCTGATACTGTTTTCACTGCTTCAATTGTACCGAATACTTCCCCCTTGCCGAGGGTTTCTCCCACCGTTTCAATTTCCACGAAGACAATATCGCCCAATTCACCCTGGGCAAAATCGGTGATCCCTACGTAGCCGGTTTCACCTTCCACCCTTATCCATTCATGATCTTTCGTGTACTTTAAATTCCCGGGAATATTCATATCATCAAATTTTACAGATTAAACACTTAACCGAACTGCCTGCTAAAAATAAGCAATTTTTAAACAATGTAAACCAAAAATTATCATCCCTTTTTTCTCTTTACCATGAGTCAGGGTAAAGTGGCAGAATTATTGCACCAGCGTAAACCTCAGGCTGAAGCCAAAATTGGTATTTGAAGTCGGGAAGGTGCTTGCCACAAACGGGTCGTTCATGGTATGGTCTGCAAATATCTGAAGATTGAACCTGTCGCTTAGGACATAATCGGCGCTGGTGCCTATTGTGATCACCTTTGAGCCCACAACGGGCTGGTTGACATTTTCCACTATTTTACGGGCCATGGTTTTATTATCTCTTACCGACAGGTCAAATCTTACATTGAGATCGCTCTTTAGTGTTTTCTGCCGTCCGGCTGATTTTACAACAATCTGTACCTCGTCGAATCTGTATCCTGCCCCAACAACAATCTCATTGCTTCTGGCATCGGCAATCTGGTTGCTGGTAAGGTTAAGCGAAACCGTCCTTGATTTCCTGAGTTCAAATCTTGTGGTAAGGCTGTTCTTCCAGTTCATGTCCACATTTATAAGAGGGCTGAACTGCTCGTTAATGGTTACGACGTTGATTTCATACCTGGAAAGGAAATTACCCTGCAGATCCCTGTCATAGTTCAGTCCGCCGGCATCGGTCTTATATTTCAGGTTTGTGGTAAAGGAATTTATTGAGAATGTGCTTCTGTACTGGTGCGAGATATTGATTGACCTGAACACTGACTGAACAAAAGCAAAGCGTGAAAGCCCGTCAAAGTTGATTCTCCAGTTAGGCATCATTTTCCATGCCGAGGGGAATGTTTCGAGCGTCACCTTTTCCGGATCCGTTTTGGTATATGCTGCGAGGAAAGCGGGAATAAGTACTTCTCTGGAGGTTTGTCCATAGCCGTTTTTGAAAGGACCGGGGAGCGGGTTGCCGGTTACCGGATCAACATCGGGGTTATAACCCGGATCGGTTGTCATTCTCTCCTCTGCCCTTCTCCGTGAAATTATACCGGTATAATTTCTGAAAGCCTCGTAGGTTGGTGACACGTAATCATTTTTACGCTTTATCTTCTCGAATGCTGTCCCCCACGACAAAATTGAGATTGTAAAATTGCCCGAAACAATCCTGTTTCTTGTGCTGTCGGGGAAGTTTCCGTTGCGATCGGCAATATAATAGGCCGAAACAGCCTCATTAAACCTTCTGTCGGCTGTGAGGTCTATTCTCAGTCCGGGGAATGGCTCAAAAAGGCTTCTTGCGGAAATTGTCTGTCCGTTTGTGAATGATGCCGGGGTGTTGAGCAGGGTGTCGGTCGAAAGCCAGCCTCTTTCAGCGGCACGGTCAAAGAATTTTCTGTCGGCAAAACCCAGTATAAACGGCCATCCGGGCGCAAAGACATCATTTGTCCGTTCCATACCGATAAAAGTGGTTTCCGGCATATACCCCGGCAGTATCTGGCCCTGAGTATTGGTAAAGGTAAGAGACACATTCCTTACCCCCATAAGTGCCCTTACCAGATATTCTCCTGCCACAATTGCCGGATCGCGCTTCTTCACTACCTTTCCCTCCACCACTATCCTTGCGTTATCGGCCTGTTCTGCAGGTGTAAAGGTGATTCTGTTCTCACTCACAATGTTAAGCTTGCCGGGTACCTCTTTGCCGGAGGCATCATAAGCCTTTACCGTTACATCTTTTGTTTTAAGGTTATGAGTTATGGAACGCGCCGTTCCGGGCCGGAGGCTTAGTTTCTCCCTCGTGTAGGTAAGGGTTTTGAATTCAGGTCTCATCCTTTGCCTGCTGTCAGGCCTTGTATTTGTTTCAATATTTCTCAGGAATTTAATCTTGTTGTACAGTGTGGTGAGGGCACCGTTGGCAGTAAAGGTAAGGTCATTATGATTTTTTATGGTGTTTCCCAGGTTGATTTTCATTGAATCGGGGAAAAGGGGACCGGCAAGCCAGGTATAATCGGAACCGTACCGCACGTTGGCATTCACCCAACCTAGCAAGGGAAGTTTATTTACAGGCAGGTTGTAGTTGACATTTATAAAATGATTATATGTTGTAGTCCGCCCGAAATTTCTGAGATTGGTGAGAACGGAGTCTTTCCACTTTTCATATTCCGTACTGTAGCGCTTCTTATCCACTCCGCCTGGTGGTTCGTCTATGCGGGCAATACTTGTTGCCGTAAAATCGATTTTAAGCTGACGCGTCACGTCATACTTGAAATCATATATCCTGCTCCATTCAAAATCCTTACGGAACGATGGCGTGATGCGCAGGTACGGGTTATTTATGTTCCTTGTCTTTACCTCGTTGTAATACCTGCTGAGATCGGTCCGGAAAGAAATGCTTCTGGGGAAAATATAGAAATTGAAGTCTTTTATGAGCCTGAAGACCGGCGGGTTAAGAAATTTCACATTTTTAAAGGGAGTAATGTTTTTCGGCTGGCTCTCATAGTTATAGTTTATTCCTCCGCGGATATTTTTTTCGATATCTGTTTCGGTTTTTATGTTTGAGCGGAACACCTCGTTGTAAGTATAGTTGAAACTAAGGTTAGCCGGATCCCACAGATGGGGTTTTTCACCTCTCGCGTTTATGCCGGCATTGCTTACCGTGATTGTTTTTCGCCTGGTATAATCTTCCGAAATTGATCTGATGGAATCACGTTCCCTGCGGTTTTCGGCATTTTCGAGAGCTACATTTAAAGGTATGTCGGGGTCTAAGGGGTTAAACTGTGGTTTGATTCTTGCCTCGGAATAGCCTATATAAACGGGGAGTCGCACGGCAGCCTTTTCGGGGAAAAACTTTCCCATTTCAATTGTGGAAGAGACATCATATTTCAATATCTGCTCCTTGCTTCTTTCATTTACTTTTTTCTCGATGCTGCCCCATCCCGGTGTGCTGGTCTGGCCAACCAGGTCGACGGTTGCGAAATCGGCAAGACGGGCCTGAAGGTGTGCATTTGCCGCCCATCCGCTGTTTTCAACAAAATCGCTCAGTCTTAGTTCGTTCACCCATACTTCGCCCGATTTGGGACGACCGTCGTCATTAGACTGGTTTCTTGTCCTGACAGGATTTCTGACTCCCACCATTACCACCTTCACATTGCTCAGATTGGGGTTGCCTGAAACCGAGACTCTGTGTTCCCCGTCATAATAAACAAAGACATCCGAAATGCTCAGCGATGATCCCGGCCTCTGCAGCTCCCTGTTTCTTGCCTGCTTGGCCTCCTGAAGGACAGAGAGGTTAACAATAAACCTGTTATCCTCGGGCCAGACAACCGCTCTGTGGCTTTCATTGTCATTAATATACCTTCCGGGGGGCGTAAGTTTCAGCGGGATTTCGTACTCATAAAAATTACTTTTATAATCGGATCCTATTCTTATGAAAGCAGTCAGTTCATTATCTGCAAGGGGTTCACCTATAAGGGCTTCGGCGTGGACTTCCATTCTGAGCTGGCGGTACTGTCTTATGTCGAGGTTCACGTTTCTGAAAGCTGCCCTTGCATCTCCATCTTCAAGGTTGTGCACCCTGAGCACCATAGATTGTTCATTTAGCTGGCGCAGCTGAGGGTTTGAGGGGTCAATTATTCTTGTGAAGCCCGGGGGCAGCACATAGTTGACAGGCAGCTTTCCGCTGTTCTCCTCGATGCTTACCGAACTTATCTCAAAAGACCCGTCCTCCTGTTCAGGTATGGTGATTCTTTCACTCCCTTCCTTAAATGCTATGTTGTATTTTCTCCACTCGGCCCTTACAAGATCAAGTTTGGCGAACCTCATTATGACAGGATCTTCAAAACCGCGCAAAAACATCCTCATGAACCTGATCGATTTAAAATCCCTTATTGCACCAATCACTTTTTCATAATCGGTGACAGGTATTTTAAACTGGTACCATTTCACCTTCGATTTCTGCCCGTTGGCAAAGGTTGCCGTATATTCGATTTCATCCACAATGAAATTTGAGCCCACTTTAAGGTCTTCGGGCCTGAGACTGACCCTGTACTGGTAATAGCTTTCCGTTTCGCTCAGGGTGTTATCCCTGTTGATATCTTCCATATCGGGAAGCGTTGAACCTGTTGTGGGATAGTTCTCCGGCGACATTTCGGCTGTGGGAGAGTTTCCGTCTGGTCCGTTATAGTTCTTATACCTGTCAAGAATTCCCAGCTTAAGCCTGTCGTAGTCCGATCCCCTGAAATAATGGAAGTCATCTCCTGAGGGGTCTTTTTCAAAAGAAGCATAAGCTTCGGCAGTAAGAAGAGACTGGAGGGTCTGCAGATAGTTTTCATAGAATGTCTTCTCGTCGGCATCGCGCAGACCGTCAAAACCGACATCCTGGTATTGCCGCGAAAGCGGGTCGTTGTCGAATGCATGAACAACGGCCTGAACCGTGGGCACCCTTCCCCAGACAGTGGTATCAACATTTGTTACTTCCGGCGAACCAGGCAGTCCGTTCTCGAAGCTTTTTCTTGAATCTTTCAGAATATCCTCGGAAATATTTCCCAGGTTAAAGTATAAGTCTCCTCCTTTATGGTCAGGGTTCTCCACGAAGGGATCCATGAGCCAGAACTTAATATACTGGATATTTGCAGTTTCAAAGTCGCTTGTCAGCACCTCCCTCATAATTCCGCCCCATCGCGAACGAGGGTTATTAAGCAACCCGTTGCCGCCAAGTCCGGATGAATATGATGAAGGAAATGTCTCAAAGTTATAAGGGCCTCTTTCGGAAGGATAGAAGGCCACATTAAGGACTCCGATGTTGGTTGGCACTCCGCTCGGGCTCTCCTTATAGGGAAAGATTTCGGTTTCAAAAACCTCCCTTACAAAATGGCTTGATTGTTCATCGGGATTATCCTTGATATGTGAAGGAGTTGATGAACCATTCCTCAGGAAAAGCGGGTCAATCACATACCAGGCGAGTTTTGCCCTGTTGAATCCGCTTGCAAAATTATTGTTAAGCCTCGCTTCGGGGAACAGCATATCCTGACCCTGCGGGATGCTTGCCAGTGTCCAGGCGTTGAACGATTTGAGATCGAGAGGTATTTCACTTGCTTCAAAGTCGTCGATATATGAATTTCCCGCATTTGAGATGGCTTTTGAATGACCAGGGATAAGGTTTGCAAACTCCCCGAAAAATGAGATTGCCGAGGGCACCCTGGTATTGAGAAGGGGAAGTTTGTCAACAATATTGGTAAGAAGCTGTGACTGAGAACGGTATGAGGTATTCATACCCCAGATGGTATTGGATATGGGTTCTTCCCCGAAATTGACTTTCTGGGTGTAGGGACGCTCGTTCAGGTGGAGTATTGTGCCTCCGATATTAAAATTATCCGAGACTCTGTAATCGAGGTGCGTACCGGCCAGGGTTTTTGTCTGGAACCCGAAGAACTGGTTGCTTTCGAGAGAGACCTGTATCGGCGTCTCGGAGTCGAGCAGGGCCTGGTTTATAATACGTACCGTTCCGAGGTTATAATCTACTGTATAATCGGTGTTCTCCGAAAGGATTACTCCGCCGGCTGTGACTTTCACGGCGCCCTGAGGAATACTTGCGGCATTTAGCTGTATTTCGGATCCGGAGGCAGAGGAGAACTGACCCGTCATTTTGAATTTATTTTTTTCGGCCATCTGCCTGGCTACAGTCTGCGTGGAGTCATAGAGTTCCTGGAAGACGTATTTCTCGGCAATTTTCGGATCGGTGAACCGGCTCCGGAGGAAGCTGCCAAAAGGCTCATTCACAGGGAAGATAATTCTTCCGCGAGCACTCATTATTGTGGCATCCTCAATAAAATCGAAAACGCCGTCAGGTTCCCTGTCGAGCTGGGAATTCAGGTTATCAAGTCTGAGAACCTGCAGAAGTATTTTGCTTGACAGGTTCCCCTCAGGGATATAATTGATTGAGTTTCCTGTTTTGTCATCCTGGTATAAAATATTTAACTCGAAGTTTTTCCGCTCGAGCCTTCCGGATCCTAACGAGTAAATATTTTTCATCATCAGCTTCCATGTCGGCAGTTTGGGGCTGAGAGTTGTTCCCTTCAGCAGTTTAAGCACAAGGGCCTGGGGTGCTGTAATACCGTCGGTTGAAAACTCTCCCACCCTGTACACCTGACCGTTCATGGTATATTCGAATGCCACGGCAAGGACTTCATCGGTATTAAGCGCGGTATTCAGCGAGATAAAGCCGAGCTGCCTGTTGAGTGTAAATTCCCTTTCGTTGAGTTTTCTGGCATTCTCAATCTTTTCAAAGTCTCTACCTATCTGGAATCCGGGATAAAGGCTGCCAAGCACATCGGTCACTTTATCCGGTTCCCTGATGCCGGAATATGTGGTAAGCATTTCCTGGTAAAGTCCGTTAACGGAATTATCCGGATTAAGCGGAGTACCGGGCTTCTGCTGAAATTCAGGAACATTGTTGAAAATATGGCTGCTGTTTTCTGCCAGGTCCATAAATGCAACGATATTCCGGTTGCTTCCCTCTTCGAAGCGGCTCGTCTTGTTTGTTATCCATACCTCAATTCTCTCGATATTGATTCCTGAGCCTATTACAGGGAGGTTTTTCATTGCATCATCGAAGATATCCCTGAAATACTGTGCCAGGAAAAAATGCCGGTTTGCCTCGTAATCATCGGCAGTAATTTCGAAGGGTGTTATCTGGGCTCCGCCTTTTACCTCCATAACCGACGATTCACCTTTCTGCTGCGACAGGACGGTGGTAACAGTCAGCTTGCCGAACTGCATTTCGGTTTTCAGTCCAAACAGGCTGTAGCTTCCGGTAATGAGGGTTCCTGTAAGCGGAAGAGTAACATCACCGGCTTCAATTTTCTTAATAATCTCATCCTCCTTACCGGCGTACTGAAGCTTTGTCCGGTTTTCGAATTCAAACATTGCTTCGGTATTGTAATTAATACCCAGTTGCAGCTTGTCACCGATTGTACCGGTTACATTCATCTGTATCTTTTCCTTGAAATCGAAAGTCGGGATGGTACGCAGTTTTTCGGAAAGTGCCGGATTGTTTGTCCGGGAGATGTTTATGCCGAAAATGAGTTCTGCCGAACCCTGCGGGATAATATTGATAACGTTGCTGCCGAATATCTTGTCGAAGGCCTCACCTCCTATTTCAAGCTGGGGAATAATTGACGAGCGGTAACCTGTTTCGTCACCCGAAAGTCTCATGTTCCAGTATTCGCGCATGGCCCTGTCGAATTCGTATTTCCTGTATTCCTCCGGGCTCATTCTTACAGGGGTGCGGTAATCGAAAGGTCCTGCCTTCTGGTAAATTATATATTCGTTCCTGTCGGGATCGTAGACAACTTTTGAGGAGATATTTTTTGGCAGATCGAGGTAAAGTGGGGAACGGGGCTGACGATCCCACGGAAACCCGGTGTTTTCCTTCAGTTTAAGAATCTGTTTTCCTGACGTATCCTGAGGGACTGTTTCCTGGGCCTGAGAATCCCTGGCCTGTATAAAAAAAAAGAGAGCAGAAAACAGGATGCCCGTAATCTGCTGAAGATTCCTATATGAAATACCCGATCTCAAGCTTCTTTTTACAAGTTTTTAAGCGCTTTTTTAATAAGTTCCTCGACTGTAAGGGTTTTGTCTTCACCCAGCAGTTTATCCAGAACTTTTATTACGGCGCTTCTGGCAAAACCCAGCATCACTAATGCTGATAACGCTTCTTCTTTCTTTGTATTGTCCTCGGCAGCGAATATTTCGGCTGCAGAAGCCTTTTTGCCAACCTTGTCTTTCAGATCGACTATAATTCTCTGTGCAGTTTTAAGGCCGATGCCTTTAATCGATTGGAGAACATTTACATTTGCTTCCACGATTGCTTTCCTTACATCTGAAGGGGAGAGGGAGGAAAGAACCATTCGTGCAGTGTTGGCCCCGATGCCGGAAACAGATATCAGGTGCCTGAAAATCTCACGTTCATCCTCATCGGCAAAACCGAAAAGCTGGTGGGAATCTTCTCTGATCACCTCATGAATCAGAATTTTTACGGTGCCTTTGTTTTCAAGTTTTGAGAAGGAGTTCAGCGAGATATTGACAAAATACCCCACACCCGTTGTTTCGATGGTCAGGTGGGCAGGTGATAGTCCGGTAATCGTACCTGAAATGTAATCAATCATAACCCGTTGTCTGAATGGTTAAGTTCGGAAGGCAATTCGTCGGCATGGTCGGCATGAATATCGATGTCGTGTTTGGTAAGGGGATTTCCGGATATCTCCTCATAAAGCTTCCTGTTTCTGAAAATATCGCATGCCAGGTAAATTGCATGACGGAACGAGCTTTCAGAGGCTTCTCCCTTTCCGGCCAGTGAGAATGCAGTGCCATGTGCGGGAGAAGTACGGACAACCGGCAGTCCTGCAGTATAATTTACACCTGTGCCGAATGCAGTTGCCTTAAACGGGGCCAGGCCCTGATCGTGGTACATTGCGAGTACGGCGTCAAATTTTCTGAAATGTGCAGCACCGAAAAAGCCGTCGGCAGAAAAGGGGCCGAATACCATCATTCCCTCATCACAGGCTTTTTTCACGGCGGGTTGTATGATCTCCTTTTCCTCGGTACCGAGAAGACCCTCATCCCCGGCATGAGGATTGAGGCCGAGCACTGCAATGGACGGTTTCCTTATGGCAAAGTCGGTTATCAGGGAATGATTCATCAGCCTGATCTTTTTCAATATCAGTTCGGTGGTGATTGTCTCAGCCACTTTTGCAAGGGGTATATGCCCGGTGACAACGCCAACTTTCATGCTTTCACTTATCATAAACATAAGCGTATCATCTGCCCCAAACTTCGATTTCAGGTACTCAGTATGACCGGGGAAAGTGAATTTGTCGGACTGTATGACCGATTTGTCAATCGGTGCCGTTACAAGAACATCTATTTTCCGGTCCCTCAGGTCGTTCACGGCTTTCTCAAGTGCAATAAATGCAGCTTCACCGCTGTGCCTCGTGGGCTGACCCAGTTCCACCCTTACATCATCGCCCAGGCAGTTAATCATATTCGCCCTGCGGGGATGCACCTCTCCGGCGTGGCGGATGGTGTTGAAGCTGAAATTATCAATGTTCAGTGCCTTCCGGTGGTAGGCGGCCACTTTCGGTGAGCCGTAGACAACCGGTGTGAAAAGTTCAAATATGGCATTGTCGAGAAGTGATTTTATTATTACTTCATAACCAATGCCGTTAATATCTCCGTGGGTTATCCCTGCAATTATCTGTCTGTTTTCCATTTTACTTTTTTTTGTTTCCGCCCGCAGAATATTTTCTTAAAAACTCAGCAATAAGCCTCAGCCCTGAGGCAGTGCCCTCTTTAGTCCTGTAGAAATCATCCTTTTTAAGTACTCCTGTACCTGCAATATCGAGGTGAATAAGAGGGTATTCCGTAAAGAATTCAAGGAATTTGCCGGCTGTTATGGCCCCGGCTTCCCTTCCTCCCGTGTTTTTAATATCTGCTATATCCGATTTCAGCAATTCACCGTATTCTTCCCAGAAAGGGAGAGGGGCGATTCTTTCATAAACCTCATTGCCTGCCTCTCTGAGCATAGAAAAGTACCTCTCATCTGCATTGCCCATTACGGCTGTTGCCAGGTTCCCGAAAGTCATCGATGCAGAACCAGTGAGAGTTGCTATTGTTATAATTAATTCAGGGGAATACTTATCGGCATAGCTTAAAGCATCGGCCAGAATCAGTCTTCCTTCCGCGTCGGTGTTACCAACCTCAACCGTACGGCCGTTATACATTGTGATTATATCTCCCTGCACATAAGCGTTTCCACCCGGGCGGTTATCGGTAACAGGTATCAGCCCGACAAGATGAACCGGAATTCTGTTTTTTGCCATCACATGGAAGATGCCGGCCACCGTTGCAGCGCCTGCCATATCGGTCTTCATCTGGCCCATGTAATCGCCGGTTTTTATGTTCAGTCCGCCGGTATCGTAAATAACTCCTTTCCCAACCAGTACGATTGCCTTTCTGTTCACTGCATTTTCAGGTTTCCATTCAAGTACGCAGAATACCGGCGGGTCAACGCTGCCCCTGTTTACAGCAAGAAGGCCTCCCATCTTAAGGGCTTCAATTTTAGTCTTGCCCATCTGCTCAAAAGAGAAACCTGCTGCCTGGCTCATTTTTTTAATCTCCCTTGCCAGGGCAACGGAATTAAGCCTGTTGGGCGGCTCATTAATGAGATCCCTTGTGAGATAAACTGCTTCAACCACTGATTTCAGCCAGTTTATTTCAGACTTTTCCCCAACATTATAAAGCAGAATATCGGATGGGTAAAAACCCTCGTACTTCTTCGGACTGACAGTCTTGTACCTTGAGAAGGAGTAGACAGCGAGAATAAAACCTTCTGCAAAGGCAAGCTCCGCTCCTTTTAACGATTTATCGGAGGCTATCACCAGTTCTTTGTGACTGTTCGACCTGATGAGCCGTTTAAGCATGGAGGCTTTTTTTCTTATTTCTTCAGATGCCCTGTACGCTTCAGCATTTATGTCAACCGGCACCAGATAAATGCACCTGGAACAGGAGTTCAGATAAACATATTCTTCATTTTCTTTTAGCCTGTCCAGGGCATATTTCCTTTCCCTGGCAGTAAGCGACAGAAATGAAGGCACGGAAGCTTTACCTACGATGCAAACAACCGATTGACCGGGTTTGAGAGCCTGTACCTGTTTTATATTGATATTCATATTTCCGCCTTCAGAATTAGCGCATAAAGTTAAATAAAAAATTTCAGCCTGCCGGGAAAATATTACCTTTATGAGCCAAAGTGCGGAGCTTACCGGTGATGGATGGAAGAAACCCAAAGGAAAGAACGGCATCCGAATATGAAAGGATACTTGAAGATGCGCTGGCATTGAAGGCGATATCGGTATCGGAAGGATTGTTTCTTTATGAAAAGAGTCCTCTTCCATATCTTGTTTTCTATGCTGATCTCATCAGGAAAAAGTTACATCCCGGCGACCGGGCCGGCTGGATAATTGACAGGAACGTTAACATTACAAATGTCTGTTTCTCGCAATGCGCATTCTGCAATTTCTGCCGCAGAAAGAATTCCGAAGAAGCTTACGTTACAACCTTTGATGAGTACAGGCAGAAGATTAGCGAATTATTTGCTCTTGGCGGCGACCAGGTGTTATTACAGGGAGGCATGAACCCCGAGCTTGGCTTGTCGTTTTATACTGATCTCTTCAGCCGTTTAAAAAAGGAATTTCCGGCGCTCAAACTGCATGCACTGGGCCCTCCCGAGGTGGTTTATCTTGCCCGAAAGGAGAAGCTTTCATTTCGCCGTGTTCTGACCGAACTAGTTGGCGCAGGGCTCGACAGCCTGCCGGGTGCAGGCGCCGAAATTCTGTCGGACAGGGTAAGAAAGATTCTCTCTCCCCACAAGGCGACCACGGATGAGTGGCTTGACGTAATGCGTGAGGCACACAGGCTAAACCTGCCTACATCTGCCACCATGATGGCCGGACATATTGAAACTCCCGAAGAGAGGATTACACACCTGAAACTGCTGCGTGATTTACAGGCGGAGAAACCTGAGGGCAGCTATGGCTTCATCACTTTTGTACCATGGCCTTTCCAGGACAAGGATACGCGCCTCAGCAGGGAATCGGGCATATTCAATTCGATGACCAACACCGGCTATATCAGGCTGATAGCCATAAGCAGGCTGATGCTGAACAATATCCCCAATATTCAGGCTTCCCTTCTTACCGTTGGGAGGGATACGGCAATGATGTCGCTTCATGCCGGTGCAAATGATCTCGGTTCGGTGATGATTGAAGAAAATGTAGTGAGCGCCGCCGGGGTAACCACCATTTTCGGGGCAGAAGAAATAAAGTCTGTAATAAAAGAGGCGGGTTTTGTACCGGTAAGGCGCAATCAGAAGTATGAGCCTGTTGAATAAGGTAAATCCCCGGCTTCAGGGCAGTCTGCCATACCGGGGAATTATATCATTACAGCAGCCGAAAGATTACTGCAGTTTGAATTTTGCAATAACAGAATTTATGATTAATCCTTGTTAGCGGATTCTTTTTTTTCCTCTTCAGGATCGTATTTGGAGGCTTTCTTGAATTCCTTCAGCCCCTGCCCGATACCTTTCATGAGTTCGGGAATCTTACGACCACCGAAAAGAAGCACCACAATTAAAAGAATAAGAACAATCTCCAAAGGTCCAATCTTTCCCATTTCCTTAATTTTTATAGTCTCTGCAAAATTACAATTAGTTTCCTAAAAACAAACTGCGGTTCAATAACTATTTTTTTATAAGTTTAATAATATCATTCCCGTTGGCATAGATCAGCAGGGCAAAAAGCAATATCATGCCCGCAATCTGGGCGTATTCAAGGAACTTGTCACTCGGTTTACGGCCGGTAACGACCTCAAAGAGAAGGAACATAACATGGCCCCCGTCGAGAGCGGGAATAGGAAGTATGTTCATCACCGCAAGAATTATGGAAAGAAAGGCTGTGAGGTTCCAGAAGGCCTGCCAGTTCCATTTACCGGGAAAAATGTTACCTATTGTAATAAACCCGCCCAGGGATTCATGTGCCCTGGTGCCTTTGGAGAATATCAGCCTGAACTGCTTCAGGTAATCTCCGATAGTGCCTGTTCCCATTTTTATGCCCTGGGGGATCGACTCAAGCAACCCGTATTTTACGGTTTTGTATTCAAATATGTTTTCATAAGATCTCAATATTTCGAGCCGGCCGGCGGGTGTTGGTTTTACTGGTATTTTAAGAGACTGGCCGTTGCGTAAAACGCCTAACATTATCTCCCTGCCCCTGTTCTCAAGGAGGTAATTCTGAAACTCGTCAAAATAGGAGAATCTCAGACTGTCAGCCTCAACAATCTCATCTCCCTCCAGCAGTCCCGCATCACGTGCCGGTGATGATTTACCGAAACCGTTAATGATAAAAGGTGAAAAAGGCACCCTTGGCTCAATGCGTCCTTTACCCTTTATTGCGTTTCTGATGTAGTCGGGTGTAACATTCAGCTGAATGGTCTGACCATCGCGCTCAACCTGAATGGTGGCGTTTTTGCGGAGAATTATTTCCTTGTTTATCTCATAAAAATTATCTATCTGCCTGTTGTCGACCGAGATTATTTTATCCCCGTTTCTTAGTCCCATGGCAAATCCGGTGCTGTCGGTTACTATACCGTATTTAACATTTGCATTCGGCAGGTAGGTAACTCCCCATGCATAAAGGACCGCCACATAAATAAGGAAAGCCAGGATAAAGTTGAATAAAACTCCGCCTGTCATTATTAAAAGCCTTTGCCACGAAGGTTTGGATCTGAACTCCCATGGCTCAGGAGGTTTACTCATCTGCTCCCTGTCGAGCGATTCATCGATCATTCCCGATATCTTAACATAGCCTCCAAGAGGGAGCCATCCTATCCCGTATTCGGTTTCCCCTTTTCTGAATTTAAAGAGTGAAAACCATGGATTGAAGAACAGGTAGAATTTTTCAACTCTTGTTTTAAAGAGTTTCGCAAAAAAGAAATGTCCCAGTTCGTGTATAATTACAAGTATGGTGAGGCTGAGAACAAATTGCAGTATTTTAATAAGTATTGTCATTTTTTGTTGTTTGATTTGCTGTTTAGGTATTTCAATGCGATCGAGCGGCTCTCCCTGTCTGCTTCCTCGAGTGCTTCCAGAGAAACACTTTTCTCAAACCTGGTTTTCTCCATTGCAAACTCGACCACTTCGGGAATATTGAGAAATCCGGTTTTGCCTTCAAGAAATCCGGTGACGGCGACTTCGTTGGCTGCATTCATGATGCATGGCATATTTCCTCCGGCCCTCAGAGAATGGTAGGCAAGTGAAAGGCTTCGGAACAGTGATGTGTCGGGTTTCCGGAAAGTAAGTCCTCCTGCAGCCGCAAGGTCGAGCCTGGGGAGTTCCGACATCACCCTGTCGGGGTAGGCAAGCGCATACAGTATCGGTATCCTCATGTCGGGCATTCCAAGCTGTGCTTTAACGGATCCGTCGTGGAAATAAACAAGAGAATGAATTATGGATTGCGGATGGACCACCACGTCAATTTTTTCGGGTTCCAGATCAAAGAGCCATTTTGCCTCAATAACCTCCAGTCCTTTATTCATAAGGGTTGCAGAGTCTACTGTCACCTTGCTTCCCATCTCCCAGTTCGGATGCTTAAGGGCCTGGGCAGGTGTGACATTAAGGAGTTGTTCTCTGTTAAAGGCAAGGAATGGTCCTCCTGAGGCAGTCAGGACTATTTTTTCGACCGAGCTGATTTTTTCTCCTTCGAGGCACTGAAAAAGCGCCGAGTGTTCTGAATCGACAGGCAGAATTCTGCTGCCGGTTTTTTCTGAAAGGTTTTTTATCAGCTCACCTGCCACCACCAGTGTTTCCTTGTTTGCGAGGGCTATATTTTTACCCGCACCTACAGCCGAAATGACAGGTTTCATGCCCGCATAGCCGACCATGGCGGCAACTATGAGGTCGGACCTGCAGCTTCCCGCCGCTGCCTCTATCTCTTCCTCACCGGCCAGTACGTTTATTTTCAGATTCTTAAGCGAATCTTTTAAAGCATTATAGTGATCTTTGTTTGCAATAATCACAGTTTCGGGCAAAAACTCTTTAGCCTGTTTAATAAGCAGTTCGAGGTTGTTGCGGGCTGTCAGTATTTCGGTTCTGAAAAGGTCAGGGTGTTTTCTTACAAGGTCGAGTGTCTGTGTGCCGATTGACCCTGTAGAACCGAAAACAGCTATCTGTCTGGGTTTGCTCATCCCTCGTATCAGATATCAGAAAGAGATATGTTTTTCCGGGTCAAGGGGTGTTCCCTTATACCAAATTTCAAAGTGGAGATGGGGGCCTGAGGTATACAACTCGCCCGAGTCGCCGACCACGGAAATAGTTTCCCCTGCCCTTACGAAATCACCGCTTTCCCTGAGGAGAGAAGCATTGTGTTTGTAGATGGTTATCAGATTGCTGGAATGCTGAATCTGAATGACATAACCCGTTTCCATAGTCCATCCGGTAAAAATCACTGTTCCGTCGAGAGCCGCCATTACCACCGACCTTGGCTTTGTAACTATATCCGTTCCATAATGTTTTCTCCTTAAATCAAATTTACTTGTTACAATACCTCTTACCGGAGGGAAGAAATGAAGTCCTGTAAGTCCGGCAGGGTCATTCATTCTCGGAAAAGTGAGGTTGTATTTTTCTTCCTTTTCAATCTGGGCCCTGAGTTCTGCCGCTTCGGGGATGGATGTAAATTCTATATTTTTATACCTCTTTGATGTATCCGGCGGTGAGATAACATCAAGAGGTTGTCTGCCGGAGATAACCGCGTTAAGGTTTGCAAAGTACTTATCTCTCAGTTCCAGTTCTCTCTCAAGCGAATCGAGACGGATGGCGCTGATCAGGATATTACGTCTCATCTGTACATCGGGGTAACCGGGAATGAATTCACGCAGGTTGGTGAAAGCTATCAGGGATACTGTTGCACCGACGATAAACAGGAAAATGAATGACAGCAGCAGAAAGGCGTTATACCGGGTCAGTTTTATTTTCCAGACCTCTTCAAAGGTGGTATCGTTGTAAATTGTGAAACGGTACTTGTCGCGCCAGTTTCTTTTTTTCCCTTCGCTCTTTGCCATCACTTACGGTAATGAAGCAACAAAGATAATAATACCGGCGCTATTTTAATACCGGCATTCAGTGATTTAAGAATTACGGATTAACTGTCAGATAACCTTAACAGGTTTATCTTCACTCTGCCACAGACCGTGTTTGGTGCAGACAGCCATAGCCGAAAGGTTCATTGAGACCTCCGGGGCGACGATATAGAAGTCAACCTCAAAATGAGTCGGTTTATTTCCGTGAGCCCCGGCCGTGTAGCGGGTTTCGGCCAGAAGAGTTTCCCTGTTCCAGAGCTGGATAAGGCTTATGTAGTGGTCGTGATCATCGGGATGAGGGTATTCGTCACCGAGTTTTACTTTTATTTCGAATTTTTCACCTCTTTTAACCGTATCGGGGCAGATGACGTGAGGCATATGACGATCGAGGTAGTCTCTTTTAATCTCCTTCTCCTCTTTTTCTATTTCCAATGCTTTGAAAACGCGTGGCATATTCAGTCAGATTGATTTATTTTTATGAATAACGTAACAAACTTAAGAATTGTTCACGACAATATTTTTATTTGAGTTTTCAATTATTTTTTATATTTTTGTACCCTCAATACTGCGGGGTGGAGCAGTGGTAGCTCGTTGGGCTCATAACCCAAAGGTCGGAGGTTCGAATCCTCCCTCCGCTACAAAGAAAAAGCCTTTCCCGGTGAACCGGGAAGGGCTTAATTTTTTTCAGACCGTCAAATGCCTGCATTTGTAAGGGATGAAAAAATTAAGCCCTTAGCCCCCGCGAAGCGGGGGCAAGGCTTTTTCTTTGGGCTGTTTTCTCCCGAGGATCACAGCGAGTGAAACGAGCTGTAATCCTCGAATCTTCTACCACCACCCCCCCGAGGGGGCTTCAAAACTATGTGTTATTAAACTTTTGACAGCGTGGCAAGGCTTTTTTACTGACCGTCCAAACCAAACCAGCCCGGATAATACAGGAAAAATACTTTAAAACTATTTCCTGGGCGACGGACCTTTAAACTCAGGAGTGGCCGACATATAGCATTTTGACTCATCCACGTCCACATCGAGGATCATGAATTCGGGCTTATCCAGTGTGTACGGTGTCCATAATGCAGGGCCCTTCCCGTTGGGGTCCCCGTATTTTGCAAAATTGGTCCAGAAACCCACGATTTTCATGCTCAGATCCTGGTCGCCCTTGGTAAATGGTCTCCAGCTGTGCCTGAATGAATGAAATACATACCACAGGTCTGAGGAATGGAATGCCCCGTTTTCGTCGCCCGGAAGAGGGCGGGCAAAAAGGTAGGCATAAACGGGCTTGCTGCTCTTTTCTGCACGCAGTGTACAGAAATCTTTCACTGACTGTGTTGCGTCATTCATGTCGTTGGCTGTAAACCCTATCATATATGGAATATCTGCAATTTCGTTAGCCAGGGCGGTGTTTGAGAAAGTGTCATTTAACAGATATCCGTCAATGACCGGACTCCACATAACGCGTTTTTTGGTTGCTGCCGTGTAATCAGCCGCCATTTGTTTCATGTCCTCAAATGAGAGTGCGCGCATCTCCTCCAGTGTTGTCTTTCCGAAATAATCCATCATTGCCTTGTTTGCCAGCTGGGCCGTATCGAGAGGGATGCCCGGCCTTGTGGTATTCAGCCCTCCACCGCTCATGCTTATAGCCTTGCTGATAAGGCCTTTTGAAAGGGGTGAAGCGCACAATGACTGAACGCTTCCTGCACCTGCGCTCTGACCAAATATCATAATGTTATCCGGATCTCCCCCGAACTGGCTGATATTGTTTTTTATCCATTTGAGAGCAGCTACCTGGTCGAGCAGTCCGTAATTGCCTGAAACTCCATGAGGACTTTCGGCCGAAAGAAGCGGGTGTGAGAAGAATCCCATTGAGCCTAGGCGATAAGTAACCTGAACGAGAATCACTCCGTGAGAAGCCCACTCTTCACCGCCGTCCATCTCAGGCTCATAGGCAAAGCCTTCACGGTATCCTCCTCCGTGAATCCACATGGCAACGGGGAGTTTCTTATCGGGCTTACCTGCCGCCGGAGTCCAGACGTTAAGGTAAAGACAATCCTCTGTAAAAGGAACACTTCCGCTGGCACGCCACTCCCTGCCGTAAAAGCTTTCAGGATCCCAGGTGGTCTGCGAAGCTGCATCGCCGTATTTGTCGGCAACTTTAACTCCTTCCCATGGTATGACAGGCTGAGGTTCTTTCCATCTCAGATCACCAACGGGCGGAGCTGCGAAAGGAATGCCCTTATAGGCAATAACTCCCTTTGTAGGGGTTTGCACTCCGGTGATCTTTCCTCCCTCAATAGTCAGAACGGGATTTGAATCTCCGCATGAAGCAAGAGTCAGCAAAACAGAAATCAGAAAAATAAACAATGCGTTTTTCATGGATTTAAAGATTTATTGTGAGTAATTACTTCGTATTTCAGCAGGTTAAAGTAAAATATATTCGGACATTTTCTATTCCTGAATTGGCAATTTGCCTGCAGTTTTCTCAAAATTTTAAATAAATGATTGTTTTTTAAAACCCGCAAAAATGAGAATATTTCAATCTTTGTTACATGTTCAAAAACCTGTAATCTTTATAACCATGGCAAAGTATACTTTTAAAACACTGACGATTCTGGCAACAGGCTTGCTTTTTGCCGGAATTTCATGCACAAGCAATTCTGACAAGAGCGATAAAGGCAAATCTTTCGAAGTCCTTATAAAGGACAAGCCGACTACCTTCTGCAATCCTGTCAACCTGAGTGTCGGCTCCGAGAGACAAAGGAGAGCCGGCGAGCCGGTGGTGGTGGTTTACAAGGATGATTATTACCTTTTTATCACCGGCGGCAGGGGTTACTGGTATTCCCCAAACTTCCGCGACTGGACCTACGTTTCTGCACCCTCCTTTCCCGGAGGCTGTCCGGCAGTTGCTACAGACGGAGAAACAATGTATGCCTCAGGCGATAAGGGTCAGCATGATGTGTTCAGCAGCACTGATCCCAAAAGCGGCGTATGGACAAAAGCGGGAGAATATCAGCGCGATTACGGTGATGCCGACCTTTTTATAGATGACGATGGCAGATTCTACATGTACTGGGGTTGGTCGCAGGTGCTTCCGTTCCAGGTGGTGGAACTCGATCCCAAAAACGGCTTTAAGGAAAAAGGTAATTCTGTTGTCTGTTTCTTCGGCGATTATGAAAACCATGGCTTTGAAAGGAGAAGAAAAGAAGATGTGATATTCCCATACTTCAACCACAGGCCTTACTTCCCCGAAGAATCACCCTGGATAGAAGGACCCTGGATGATAAAACATAACGGGAAATATTACCTGCAATATGCGGCTATCGGCCTCGAGTTCGCAACATATTCGCATGGAGTATATGTTGCCGATAACCCGATGGGGCCATTTAAATACTCACAGCATAATCCTCTAACTTTTAAAACAACAGGTTTCATGCTCGGGGCAGGTCACGGAAGCACTTTCCATGATAAAAACGGCGATCTGTGGACAATTGCCATGGTTCCCTCATTTATCGGCGGAGGAAGGGGCGGCAGCAGCCTGGCTGTCTTCCCGACTGCTGTTGACAAGGATGGGGTTATGCACTCCAATACCGCTTTCAGCGATTACCCGCAGTATTTCCCCGGTATAAAGAAAAATGCCGTCGAAAACAATTTTACCGGATGGATGCTCCTGTCTCACAAGAAATATGTTGAAGTCTCATCTTCTCTCGAAGGTTTTGACCCGTCAAATGCCGTTGATGAAAATATGATGACTCACTGGAGTGCAGCAACCGGAAATGCCGGAGAGTATATGATTGTTGATTTCGGTACCGAGTGCGACGTTCGTGCCGTACAGGTAAACTTCGACCAGCAGGATGCAAGGATGCAGTTCGGAAGAGGTTTCGGTATGGGGCCGGGGATGAGACCAGGAACAGCTCCCGCCACCGGGCCGGTGAGGTACCAGTCGTATACCCTCGAATTCTCCCCCGATAAAGTTAACTGGTCGATGATAATCGACAAAAGCAACAATACCGTTGATAACAAAAACGATTACACCGAACTTGCAGAACCTGTAAAAGCAAGGTACGTAAAACTGACAAATGTGTTCACACCCGACAGCGGTAAATTCGCCGTCAAAGATCTGCGCGTCTTTGGAAATCCGGATAAGGCGAAATTTACAAAAGTTCAGAAAGTATTTGTGGCCCGCGATCCCGAAGACCGGCGCAATGCCACAATTACATGGGAGGCCGTTAAGGGAGCCGACGGGTATGTGGTGCGCTACGGTATTGAACCCGGCAAACTTTACAATAACTATATGGTATACGACGCAAATACCATTACCATCTACAGTCTTAACAGGGATCCCGATTACTACTTTGAAGTGGAGGCATTCGACAGCGGAACAGATTATTACCGCGAGAGAACCGAACAGACTATGGGCCGCGGAGCAGAGATTGAACTGGCTATGGGCCCGAAAATGATTGAAAGGAAAATGATAAAAGAGGGTGTGAATGAATATGTATTCGAGAACATAGTCCCCGGACAGTATATATTCCGTCATACCTTCGGTCCCGTTCTGTGGAGAGGAGAATTAACCAAAGCCGAACTTACCGGCTCAGAAGAGAAGCCTACCGTAACGGCAGTTTTATCTGACCTTGGCGTCGGCACAAAAGTGACCGGACAGATGGAATTGAAAGTTATCCCGGGCAAGGAAAACGGGAAGATAGTGGTGACTCTTAATTACAGGAAATAAATAGAAGTCTGATTAACTGAAATTACATACTTAAAATAAATATATGAGAAAATTATTCAGCCTTATTACAGGCATATTTATATGCTCTTTCCTGTCAGCACAGGGACAACAGGATTTTGTTCCCCTGAAAGAACTCTTTAAAAAAGATTTCCTGGTGGGGGTGGCCGTCAACGGAAGAACCATTGCAGATGCTTCAGGCAGGATGGTTATTGAAAACTTCAATACCATTACCTGCGAAAACGAAATGAAACCCCAGAGCCTGCTCTATTTTCCGATGCAGCGACCGGCCGGAGCCCCGCAAGGTCAGCCAGGGCAGGCAGGTCAGCCACAGAGGCCCCAGGGAGCACTGCCAGGTCAGCCACAGGGCGGTCAGCCCGGAGTTCCTCCTCAGGGTGGTCAGCCCGGACAGGGAATGGGAGGTTTTCAACGTGCTCCTCTGAAACTCGATACCATAAACGGACTGGTTTATAACTGGGCATCGGCTGACCGCATTGCCGACTTTGCGAGATCGAATAACCTGAAGGTAAGAGGACATACACTTGTATGGCACAGCCAGACCCCTGCGGCCTTCTTCACCGATGATAAGGGCAACCAGCTCACAAAGGAACAATTGTATGCAAGATTAAAAGACTATATGACGGTTGTGATGAACCGTTACAGGGATGTGGTTTTCTGCTGGGATGTTGTTAATGAAGCTTTGGCCGACAAGGAAGGTGAAATATACAGGACGGCCAGCAGGTGGTACCAGATATGCGGGAAAGACTATATTGCTGAAGCATTCCGTATTGCAAGAAGCGTAAATCCCAATGTTAAACTGATTTATAACGACTACGACCTGGTCAATCCCGCAAAGCTTGAAAGAGCCATGACCATGCTCACCGAGTTAAAGAAGGCGGGCGTTCCGATAGATGGCGTGGGCATGCAGGCACACTGGAGCAATGATATCACCGCAGAAATGCTTCAGAATGCAATCACAAGGTTCTCATCTCTCGGACTGGAAGTGCAGATAACGGAACTGGATGTTACAACCTATACCTCCTACCATGGCGAAGGAGCCAAAAACCAGGTTCAGCAAACCCAGCCATATTCACAGGAGGTGGAAGAGAAACTGGCCGAAAGCTATAAAAGGTTTTTTGAAGTGCTCCACCGGAATGCCGGCAAGGTAACCTCAGTAACATTCTGGGGCCTCCACGACGGAGCCAGCTGGCTGAACGGTTTTCCGGTGAGGGGCCGGTCTGATTACCCTCTCCTTTTCGACCGGGAGATGAAACCCAAAAAAGCTTATTACAGTGTCAAATCGGTGTATATCAAATAACAGAAATTAAAAAACGTTTTTCCATGAAAAGAATTTTATTTGTTCTGGCATCTGCTGCCATCTTTCACGCGGCAACAGCTCAGTTCACAGGTATGATGGGCGGACAGCAGCAGGCTCCGCTTCCCGATGGCTTTAAGCCATCGGAATGTAACATTTTTCTGTCGCAGTATCCTGCGGTAAATTCCCAGACCCGCGAAGCAATCTTCAGGGTCTCCGCTCCGACTGCAAGGAACGTTCAGGTTGACATTGCAGGTAAAAGATATAACATGACAAAAGATGAGAGGGGAAACTGGACCTGCAAAACCGATCCCCAGGTTGTGGGCTTCCATTATTATTCCATCTGGATCGACAGTGTTCCCGTAATGGACAGGAATACAAATGCGTATTTCGGCAGTAACTGGGAATCATCAGGTATTGAAATCCCTGAGGGACCTGAAGGCGATTACTACAGGTTCAACAAAAATATTCCTCACGGCCAGATCCGCTCAATATATTACTGGTCCGAAATTAACGGAATGGAACGTCATTGCAATGTGTACGTTCCTGCCGAGTACGAAAAGAATCCAAAAAAGAGATACCCGGTGCTTTACCTGCTCCACGGCTGGGGCGAGGATGAAGACGGATGGTCGAACCAGGGACATATGGGCAACATCATGGACGGGCTTATCGCTTCCGGCAAAGCAGTCCCGATGATAGTTGTAATGGACTGCGGCGACATAAAGACAAACCCCGACGTGCGGAGGGCATCCGTAAACGATGTAACGCAGATATATATTAAAGACCTTATTCCTTTTATTGATAACACCTTCCGTACAAAAACCGACAGGCTGAACCGCGCCATGGCAGGCTTGTCAAGAGGAGGTATGCAGACTACAATGACTGTCTTTAATAATCCGGATAAGTTTGCATGGGTCGGCACGTTCAGCGGATTCTTCATGGGCGGATTCGGCGGAATGGGCGGCAGAGGCGCAGCAGCCGGTGCACAGGCCCCAAGCATGACCCAGCAGATTGAATCAGCTTTCAACGGGGTATTTAAGGATCCGGCCGCTTTCAACAGGCAGTATAAACTGCTGTTCATCAGCACAGGCACCGAGGAAAGGGGACCCAAAGAGCAGGTCGATGCCCTTATTGCCTACGGCATAAAAAACATAGTTTACCATGAATCCCAGGGCACTGCCCACGAGTGGCTGACATGGAGAAGAGCCCTTAACGATTTTGCACCAAGGCTTTTCAAATAAGAATGACATCCCATACCGAAAAACCCTTCACGGAAAGTGAGGGGTTTTTTGTTTTGACGGATGAACCCTGCAGTTTAAATTTTCTACGGAATGCTTAACTTTATAATCTGTTAAATATTAATACATACTGCAACATGAAAAAAGAATCTCCGAACCTGAAATTTATTCTGACCTGCGTTATTTTATTAACAATTCTTTCGTGCAAAAATGAAACTGCCGAAAGCACAAAGATTCACCCCTGGGAAGTTGTCGAGATTACCCTCCGGGCAGAAAATTCCTGCAACAATTTTTATACTGATGTTACCTGCTGGGTGGAACTGGAAGGCCCGGGATTTAAAAAACAAATTTACGGTTTCTGGGACGGGGAAAATATTTTCAGGGTAAGGCTTGTTGCAACAAAGCCGGGTAAATGGACATGGAAAAGTTATTCGAACCAGCCCGGCGACCAGGGGCTTAACAATAAACAGGGTTACTTTGAGGCTGTCGCCTGGAAACCTGAGGAGATAGAGGAAAATCCTAACAGACGCGGATTTATAAGACCTTCGGAGAACGGGCATGCCCTGCAGTATGACGACGGGACGCCCTTCTTTCTGACAGGAGATACCTGGCTCGCCGGCACAACATGGAGATTACCATTCAGAAATGCTGCATCAACATCGGGTTATGAACCTGGTCCGGGTATCGGGTTTGAAGATGCAGTCTTGTACCGTAAGCGACAGGGCTTTAATTCAGTAAGCATGATAGCCTGCTTCCCCAACTGGGAGGCAGACGAAAATGCAAATACCTATGCAGATGAAAATGGCATTTACCTGAGGAATGCGTGGGAAAAATTCGGGTATTTTTCCGTTGATAGCCAGTTAACATCAAAAGATATGCGGGACGAGAACGGTAACAGGCCTTTTGAAATGTCGAAGGAACACAAGGGAGTGGCAGACTTCGACAGGATTAACCCTGAGTACTTCCGCAGCCTCGACAAAAAGATGAAATTTCTTTCCGATCAGGGTTTTGTACCACTGCTCGAGAGCGTAAGAAGGGACAACTGCCCTGCATGGAAGGCATATTTCGATTTCAACGAATCCTACGCGAGGTATATACAATACCTCATCTCCAGGTATGGTGCCTATAATATTATCTTCAGCGGCATACATCTCGACTGGATTCCGAAAGAATATAGTCTGACTGCCGACGAATTTAACGAAGCATTGACTTATCACCTTAAAAAATACGGGCCATTGCCATTCGGGCAGCCACATACAACACTGATAAATAACTCAACTTACTGGCAGTTCGGCCACGGAGAAAAGTGTCCATGGCTAACTATGCACAGTGTTGGCAATAACCCGCGCGATCACCGCGTTTCCGATATGCTTGACACACTCTTCAGGCTTAAGCCCGCTTATCCGGCAATAAATTTCGAACCTTATTACACGGGGTGGGACCATTCAATCAACAAACCTCATGGCGAACGACCCCCGGCCGATTCAGACAGGGATAATTACTTTTCGAGGGCCATGATGTATGTCTCAGTGCTGTCAGGTGGCTTGTCGGGTCATGTTCACGGCACCTCTGCCTATGATATTACAACCACCGGTGAACCGGCAGGTTTCAGGCCTCATTTCTGGGACGCGATGAAATACAAATCGGCAGGTTACATGAAACACCTTAAAAACTTTGTTTTATCGGAGGGTGCCAGATATCAGGCTCTTGAGCCGGCGCATGCAGACATCACCCCCGGCAAGGCTCCGGGCAGTTTTGAAGATGGCCTCGACGGATGGTCATACATGATGAGAACCAGGGAAAAAGATTTTGCGTTGTTATATTTCGAAAACGGTTCACTTGTTCCGGTACTTTCCGGTTTCATCCCTGAAACAAAATATTCCCTTCAGTGGTATGATCCCTCAACCGGAGTTTGGGAAAAACCTGTAACAGTCGTCACCGGCAGGGAAGGATCTCTGAGAATAGACTCTTTCCCCGACAATCAGAATCCGTCGGTTACAGACCGGGCACTTAAAATAATCCGAAAGTAAACCGGCTTATTACCTGACGGTAATTCTGACTTCTGTTCCGGTCAGGCCTGCCGGTTCTGCCTTTATTTTACCCGTGAGCTTACATGGCGGATACGAAAATCTCCTCCCCTGCCATCCCTGACAAAGTCACTGCCTAAAGAAGTAACAGGTAAGAGGCATATACCACGGCTGCAGAAAGCCGATGCTGATTCAACGGAAAGGATGACCTTGTAATGCAGCCGGGAAACAGGTTTAGCCCCACCAGGTTTCATCCTTAACAAGGTTCTTCATAACCACATCTTTGTTGAGGTCAAGTCCCAGCCCCGGTTTATCGGATAATTGAATATAACCGTCTTTAATTATCTCTCTGTCATATACCACAATATCTTCCCAGCCGGCATGACCGTCGCGTGAGGTTTGCTTGTAATCATAACTCTCATGGCCTATAAAATCAAGCATGGTTGCAGCGCAGTTTGCCGAGGCAATGGTAGCAACCGGTCCCATCACATTATGTGTGGCAACGGGCATATAATAAGCATTCGCGAGAGTTGCAATCTTTTTGGCTTCAAGCAAACCGCCCGCCATCGAGATATCTATCTCCACCATGTGCACCGCCTGGTTAATGATGAAGGGCAGAAAATCGTGAAGTGTATAAAGGTTCTCCCCGCAAAGAACAGGGATGGGTGATGCCGCAGTCAGCTTTGCCCATGTATCGACATAGTTTATCGGCATCGGATCTTCAATCCACCATGGTCTTATGGGCTCAAGCGCCCTGGCAAAGCTGAGGGCATCGAAGAATCCGAATTCCCAGTGGCAGTGAACGATAATCTCAAATTCTTTTCCGGCAGCTTCCCTTAAGTTGGTATAGGCACGGATATTGTTTTCGAGCTCGGTATAAGAGAGGCGGCGGTTCAGGGCCTCGCCTCCCGGGCGTCGCGAGATACGGAAAGGCTTAGCAGCAGTCCATTTCTGAACCGACTGGTTGATATAATCTATCCATTCCCTGCATGAGGCCGGGTCGAGCATGTTCCGAGGCTGGCTTGTAAGGTAGGCCCTGACGCGGTCGGTGTAACAGCCGCCTCCGAGGATCTTTCGCAGGGGCATCCCCAGCAGCTTTCCGACAAGGTCCCAGAGCGCTATTTCACAGCCCGTAACGGCATGCATACCGACACCGCCGTTACCGCCAAGATAGGATACCCTGAATTTCATCTGTTCGGTAAGACGCGCTATATCGAAGGGATCCTGTTTTAAAAGAATGGGACGAAAGGCATTGATTACGACATCTTTTGCCCCAAGGCCCGTAACATCGTGATGACATTCACCGATACCGTAAACGCCGGCATCCGTTTCTATCTTAACAAGAGGCAAAACATGCCCCCTGCCGCCAATCTGTACCCGCATGCATTTTACATCCGTTATCCTGACTTTCCCGGGATCGGTTCCGGCGAGGCTGCTGAAGCCCGGTACAACTGTCGCGGCGGGAACTGCAGCCATTGTTTTTACAAATTCGTTTCTTTTCATCGGGGTTATGTTAGAGGGTTAATTCCGTTAAGACAGGCATTATCTCTTTAATGATATAGAAGACGATAATAACAGAGCCGTTATTTCCTGACAGAAAAGCGGTAGATTGTCCTGGACCGGAAATTATCCCCCGGATTAAGGACTGTTGAAGGGAATCCCGGCTGATTGGGACTGTCGGGGAAATGCTGTGTTTCAAGAGCAAAACCCGATCTTGTCGGGGAAGGTAATGTTCCGGATGCGGCTGCCTTCTTCCACGCCATTCCGCTGCCCGAATAAAACTGCATACCCGGCTGATCCGTAATCACCTCAAGGAACCGGCCGCTTTCGGGGTCATACACCGTGGCATCCACCTTCTTTTTGTTGTCAAGCACAAAATTGTGATCGTAACCATCGAGCATTACGTTCTCAAAAGTTTCTCCTATTTTACCTCCTATCGGGCGGGGTGTTGTAAAATCGAACGGAGTATCTTTCACCGGCCTGATTTCACCTGTAGGTATTTTCACATTATTAAAAGGCGTATATGCCGATGCCTGCATCATAAGAATATGGTCGAATATATATCCCTTGCCGGCCCCGTGCAGATTGAAGTATGCATGGTTTGTGACGTTAATTACAGTTTTTTTGTCGGTTACCGCATGGTAATCGATGATTATCTCATTTTTATCGCTCCATGAATAGATCACATCCATTTTGACTTCTCCCGGGAAACCCTCCTCCATATCGGGGCTGGTATAGGATAATTTCACTGCAGGCAATTTACTGTTCTGCAATATTTCGGCATTCCACACTTTTGAGAACCAGCCGTTACGTCCCCCGTGAAGAGTATTGGGTTTGTTGTTCACGGGCAAATTATACTCCTTCCCGTCGAGGGTAAATTTCCCATTGGCTATTCTGTTGGCAAACCTTCCGATTACCGCCCCGCCGAACATATCGCCTTTAATTATCCCGTCGAAGGTCTCCGACCCAAGGGTTACATTATCTTTTACCCCGTTCCTGTCGGGTACTTCAATCCTGACTATCCTTGCCCCGTAATTTGTGACTTTCAAAACGTTGCCGTTTTTGTTTGTGAGAGTAAAGAGATAAACTTCACTGCCATTATGAGTACCAAGCAGCTCTTTCTTCACTGGCTGGCCGGCCTCTGCTGTAAAGATGAAACAGGCCAGCAGGGCTCCTGTCATAAAAGTCATGTTCAGATGTTTAAGATTTTTCATATTGCTGGCTTTTTTAATTTGCTGTGATGAGTTTAATAACTGGAGAATAAAGTAATGAAATTTTTAACTTCAATTGCCTCAGTCAATACAGATGTATGCAAAAAACCTTCCTTATTTAACAATTATTAACCACTACATTATTTTCCTTCCTGCCAGCCTGAACACTGCAGCGCTCCAAAAGGAATTCATTAAAAAGACGTGCGGGTCGATGAATACGGCTGCCGGTGCTATTGAGATTTCAGTCTGAGATTTTTCGGATTTACCGTTCCGTCAGAAATGCCCTTCGGGTTCTCATAAGCCTTCTCAGCCCAGCAGTAAAGAAGTTCTTACTTTATCTGTAGTATTTATCTTTTATCTTACTTATTATCAAACCTCACAGGTTTGCCCAGTATTTAACCGCCTTAACTGCCCGGTTCCATCCGTCTGTCAGTTTACCGGCAGAATCTGCATCTATAACCGGTAAGAATGCGCGGTCGGCCTGCCACTGTTTTTCGAGTTCATCGGTTCCGCTCCAGAAACCGGTTGCCAGGCCTGCCAGATAGGCCGCTCCGAGTGCCGTTGTTTCGGTAATTACCGGTCTCACCACCTTTGCCTGGAGAATATCGGCCTGGAACTGCATCAGCTGGTTATTTACCGTGGCGCCTCCGTCAACCCTCAGTTCCTTTATGTTTATGCCGGAATCCTTTTCCATGGCTTTCAGTACTTCGAGAGTCTGAAAGGCTATGCTGTCGAGTGCGGCCCGTGCTATATGTGCAGATGTTGTACCCCTGGTTATTCCGACAATTGTGCCGCGGGCGTGCTGTTCCCAGTGGGGGGCGCCCAGGCCGGCAAATGCAGGGACAAAGTACACCCCTTCGGAGGAAGTGACGCCGGCAGCAAGTTTTTCAACCTCAGCGGAATTATTTATTATTCCCAGTCCGTCGCGCAGCCACTGGACAACGGCACCGGCTATAAAAATACTTCCTTCAAGCGCATACCTGATTTTGCTTCCCGTTTTCCAACCGATGGTGGTCAGAAGCATATTCTCCGAAACAACCGGTTTATCGCCGATATTCATCATCATAAAGCACCCTGTGCCATATGTATTCTTGACCATTCCTGGTTTGATACACATCTGCCCGAACAATGCTGCCTGCTGATCGCCGGCAATACCGGCTATCTGAACCGGTTCGGCAAAGGGTTTAACGGCCTCGCCGTAAATTTCGCCCGATGACCTCACTTCAGGGAGCATACTTCCGGGTATACCGAAGAGTTTGAGAAGGTCTTTGTCCCACTCAAGAGTGTTTATATTGAAAAGCATGGTCCGGGAAGCATTTGAGACATCGGTTATATGCAGCCTTCCGCCTGAAAGGTTCCATGCCAGCCAGGAATCGATATTTCCGAAAGCCAGCTTACCGTCCGATGCCATGGCGGCGGCTCCGGCAACATTCTCCAGAATCCATTTAATCTTTGTCGCAGAAAAATATGCATCAATTACCAGTCCGGTTTTTTCCCTTATCATTTTTGCATGCCCTTCGTTTTTAAGACGGTCGCAGTAATCCGCCGTACGCCTGTCCTGCCAGACTATCGCGTTATAAACCGGCTTGCCGGTGCTTCTTTCCCACACTATGGTTGTTTCGCGCTGGTTTGTAATCCCTATGCCTGCAAGGTCTGAAGCCTTAATACCGGCCTTTACCATTGCCTCAACGGCCACATCAGACTGAGACGACCATATTTCTACAGGATTGTGCTCCACCCATCCGGGTTTCGGATAAATCTGGCTGAATTCCTCCTGGGCTGAAGAGACCGGCAATCCTTCCTTACTGAAAATGATAGCCCTGGAGCTTGTTGTCCCCTGGTCAAGTGCAAGGATGTATTTTTTCATAGGATTTGTCATTCAGATTCGGGGTAAATAATTTTTTGCGAGTTTTCTGAAGCAATCGACCTGTTCTTCAATCCATCTTCCGTCATGTTCCATTTCACCTGCCATTATCTCCGCTACTACAGGAGCACAATTTGCGGTTTCTGCAGCATCCAGAATAAGCGCCCTCAGCCTTCGTGCAAGCATATCTTCGAGAGTAACAGGCATTTCATTGCGGCATATCCAGACAATCTCTGCTTTTGTATAGGGAAGCTTTTCCGATATTTTTTCAGCAAGTTCCGGATTCTCATTCATCATTTCTCCGATTTCCCGGGCGTTTTCACCGTACACTTTCAGCCTGTCTGATGGAATATTTCCGGAAACAGATTCAATTTTTAGATTTTTTGTCACGCAGTTTCTTTTGCGGAGCACTCCTGCCTTTATTGCGCAATCGAGTGCCTCTTCTGCCATACATCGCCAGGTGGTCCATTTTCCGCCGGTAATAGTCAGCAGGCCGGAGCCGGAAAGAATTATTTTATGGCGTCTTGAGATTTCTTTTGTGGCATGCGGATTATCGGGGTCGGAGGCAAGAGGTCTCAGTCCTGCAAAGACCGACAGAATATCCTTCCGTGCCGGCGGTTTAACCATATATCTGCCTGCGGTATTGAGTATAAAATCTATTTCCTCCGTGAGGGCTACCGGTTCCCGGCTGATCGTATTCAGGGGGGTGTCGGTTGTTCCGGCAACGGTTCTGCCGTACCATGGGATTGCAAACAGGACCCTCCCGTCATCGGTTTTAGGAATCATAAGTGCAGAGTTGCCGTTAAGGAATGACCGGTCAAACACAAGGTGTACTCCCTGACTGGGTTTTATCATCCTTTTAGCTTCAGGAGTATCCATGTGTATTATTTCGTCGGCAAATACTCCCGTGCAGTTTATTACAAGGCTTGATTTAATATTATATTTTTCACCAGTCACGAGGTCGCAGGCGTCCACTCCCTCAATTCTTCCTTCCTTGTCTTTTAAAAGTGCCATGACTTCAAAATAATTCAGTACGGTACCTCCGTGTTTAACACATGCCTTTGCCATTGAGATGGCCATCCTGGCATCGTCAAACTGCCCGTCATGATATACGATCCCGCCCTTTAACCCGTCTGGCTTGATATCTGGCAGCCTTTCGATTACTTTTTTCCGGTTTATGAAATATGATTTTCCGAGGCTAAGTCTTCCTGAAAGTATATCATAGAATTTAAGTCCTGTTGTGTATAAGACGGCATCAAACCATGAGTAAACGGGAATAATAAATTCCTGGTCTGACGTAAGGTGTGGAGCATTCCTAAGCATCAGTCCGCGTTCGCGGAGAGCCTCTGTAACCAGCATAAGGTCCATCCGGGCCAGGTATCTTACACCGCCGTGTACAAGTTTTGTGCTTCGAGAGGAGGTTCCGGACGCAAAATCGGATTTTTCGAGAAGCAGGGTTTTAAATCCTCTTGTTACCGAATCAAGAGCTGTTCCCAGCCCCGTGGCACCTCCGCCGATGATTATTACGTCATATTTCCCCGATAACCCGGAGTGCAGTCTCTGCAACTGCTCTGTACGTTTCATATTGAAAAGTGAGAGGATTAAACTTATTAAAAAGGTATTTTAAAACAAACTCGCTTTAAAAGTGTTAATTTAGCATTTAACTTTATAAAAATCCGTATGAAGAAACTTGTTTTTATTTTTTATGCGATGATATTTTCAACAACATATTCACAGACAAGGCCTTCTGTAGTAAAGGAGGTTGACCTTAAAAGGTATGCCGGCACATGGTACGAGATTGCCAGGCTTCCAAACACTTTTGAGAAGGGACTTAAATGTATCACTGCAACCTACGAACTGCGTGAAGATGGCAGGATAACGGTGATAAACCGGGGACATAAGGTTTCCGACCCGTCAAAAATAAGTACTGCCCGCGGAGTGGCCTGGCTGCCCGATAAAAACGTTACCTCAAAACTTAAGGTCCAGTTCTTCTGGCCCTTCAGCGGAGATTACTGGATAATTGAACTCGACAAAGATTACCGGTACGTACTTGTGGGAGATCCTTCTTTCAAATACCTGTGGATTCTGGCCAGGGATAAAAAAATTGATGAGGCAACAATCAAGAGGCTGCTCGACAAGGCAGTTGAAAACGGGTTTGATATCAGACCGGTCATCAGGGTTGATCACAACTGCTGACCGCTTACAAACTTTACAAGTTCCGCTTTTTAAGAAGAGGTTTTATATTTGATATCTCCCCGTCATTCGGAGCGGGATTAATTTTGAGAATTCTGCACACAAGGTTGTAAATGTCTACATTGTTCAGTTCTTCCGTTCTGAATCCCTTCTTAAATGCCGGACCTGCTGCATAGAAAATGCCGTACATATCCGGATTGCGGTTATCATAGCCGTGTGCTCCTCCCCTGAATTTACCTGTCAGCGGCCTTGTTGCAAGGTACCATGAACTGTCGGCAACGGCCACTATTTCATTTATCCTCGGGTTTTTTCCGTAATGCCACCTTTCGGGAAGTGACTCTTTCGCCCATGCCCTTACTCCATCAGTCCGGTTAATAAGAAAAAGAATGCTGTCTTTTTTCCCTTCGGCGGGATCAATCAGGATCACAGGATTTCCCCCGTAAAAATTTCTTACCATCCGGGGAGGCACAATTTCCCTGAGGTTAATATATCTGTCTGAAGATACTTCAGCCATTCCGTGATCGGAAAGAACAATAAGGTTAATCCTTTTTGCATGCGGCAGCAAAGAGAGTTTCATCTGTAAAACCCCGATAAGTGAATCGAGCAGGCTGACCATTTCACCTGTTTCAGGCGATACGGGGCCATAATCATGGCTGGTGGCGTCGGGCTCATCAAAATAAAGAGTTACAAGCCCGGGGCGTTTCTCAACCGGATAACCCAGCCACTTAACAACCGTGTCGATACGGGCATCGTAGCTGATGCTTTCGTCATATTTCTTCCAGTAATGAGGGTGCATCCCTGCCACGGGAGCTTCGGAACCCACCCAGTAGAAAGATGCTGCCGTCAATCCCTGCTTCTGAGCCGTCACCCACACCGGTTCTCCCAGGTAAAAGTCCGGATTCTCAACAGCGGTCCTGTCGCCTATTCTGTACAGCAAGCCCAGATCCGGGGCAAAAAATGTATTGTTGACAATCCCGTGATTGTCGGGGTAAAGACCTGTGGCTATTGAATAATGATTCGGGAATGTATTGGTGGGGAATGATGAGATGAGTCTTCCGGCTTTCACTCCGCCGGCAGCAAGTTTATCAAGGTTCGGGGTTTTGTATATGTTGCTGTAATCCCACCTGAAGGCATCCATGGAAACCATAACGACATAATTCTCAGGTATCCGGCCTCTCTTTTCCTGCCGCGAGGAAATAAAAAATAACGGCAGAAAAATCAGTAATGCCGTTATTATAATTCCTTTTAAATATTTTCTTCTCATTCAGGAGCCTTTTTGCCCGTTAAAGATGGAAATATTCCTGCAAGTGCCGGCTGTTCACTTAATTTTTTTCTCCTTTTTTATTTCCCCGGCTTTGGCGTCGAGTTCTTTAAGTGTAAATCTTACACTCAATATATAAGGTTGCCGGCCTGCCTCCCAGTGGCCGTAAGTTGTGACAACGAAAGTGCCTCCGGGGAGGAGTTCCACACCGGGATAACAGCAATCCCATGAATTGAAATTATCTTTAAATCTGATTCTGTACTCTCCCGGTCTGCCTTTTTCGAGGTCTTTCCATGTGCCGACCCATCCGACCCAGTCTCCTTCCGTGGGGCTTCCCATTCCGGTTTCTGCCGCAAGTTCGCTGAGATTGGATACTTTCCTTTCGGAAGCAATTTTGTTCAGATCGCCCCGGGCACGGGCAGGGCTTATGTCGCGAAAGACGCATAATAGTCTGCCATCGGGTCCGTATTTCAGTACGTGTCTGTCTCCGTTCAGTTCATTTGGCAAGGGTCTGGGTTCGCTCCATGTTTTTCCCTCGTCGGATGAAAAAATTATCTGTGAGTTTGCCCTGCGGCTGTTTTCCCGAAGCAGGACGGCGATTTTTTTCCCGTTGGGAGACCTTATTGCCCCCGGTTCACACAGGTTAATATCTCTGCGGCTTAGAATGACTTCAGGGTATGACCAGTTAAGACCACCGTCGTAAGAGAAAGTTTTATAGAGGGTGAATAATCTCTGGTCATTATGCTTTCTGTCCTCATCATACTTAGCCTGGCCATCGCTGGTAAAATATCTCATGTCGTCGTGGAAGAGGGCCATGTAATGACCTTTCCCTGTTCTGAGAGGCACCACGGAAGACATGACGACAATTCCACCCCAGTCGCCGAGCATTTCAAGTCCGCTCCATGTCTCCCCGTCATCCTCCGAGACGGCCATTCTTGCCGGGTAAAGGCCCGAAAACATAATCAGTCTTTTTCTGCCATGGGCGTCTTCAACCCTGTAGATAGTGGGGACTTCCTTTGACGTTTTCCAGCTTTCGGGAACGGGAATTCTGTCGCTCCAGGTCAATCCGCCGTCAAGGCTTTTTTTGAAGACTATTTCTCCCCTGCCGTGACCTTTCGGATAAACGGCAAGGATTGTTTTTCCGTCCTCAAGAAGAACTGTTGTCGGGTGGCCGAGGTACTGGCCTTCCTCGCGGTCGACCACCACCTGGCGCGAGGATTCCCGGTCGAGGTCGATTAACGGAACATGAAGATATGATTGTGTCTTTTCCTGAGGAAAGGCCGGCATGGAAAAACAGAGGAATATTACAAAAACTTTGCCTTTCATCTGCAGCCTTTCCGGTTAGCCGGGCCGAACCCGGTTCTTTCAATTAAACTTCGAAATTATCGCATTCGCGGTAAGCCTGAATAACCCTGAGCTCACCCTCTTTAGTACCTCGCTGGCTTATGCCATGTTCCATGCAAAGAACCCCGTCATATTTTTTATTGTACAGGTGCCGGAAGATGTTTTTGTAGTTTATCTCACCGGTTGTAGGTTCATTCCGGCCCGGTGAGTCGCCC
>Ga0116146_1000359_pt1 | contig 58377 bp, 34 predicted proteins | sample AD_JPNHG2_MetaG_FD_89748 | JGI IMG/M metagenome (GOLD analysis project Ga0116146, IMG submission 89748) | Active sludge microbial communities of municipal wastewater-treating anaerobic digesters from Japan - AD_JPNHG2_MetaG | ecosystem: Engineered > Bioreactor > Anaerobic > Digestate | place... | reverse complement strand
TGAATCGGATCAAGCATTTTCGTCGCGTCGCCACCCGCTACGAGAAAACCGCCCGGAACTTCCTGGGCTTCGTCCAACTCGCCGCCCTCTTTTGTTGGATCACCTGAATGTCAACACGACCTAATATTCCTCGACATGCTCTCACACTACAAACCATCACACCCGGTGTCAATAATAGGTGACTGTCCCCAATATCCCGTCATAATAGGTGACTGTCCCCAATATCCCCAATATCACCAATATCCCGACATGCTCTCACACTACAAACCATCACACCCGGTGTCAATAATAGGTGACTGTCCCCAATATCAATACCGGTGTCAATAATAGGTGACTGTCCCCAATATCAATAATAGGTGACTGTCCCCAATATCCCCCATAGGTGACTGTCCCCAATATCCCGTCCCCAATATCCCCGGCTCATCCCTGATCGTCGACCGAAGCGAGATTCGCCGCGACACACTGACCCCACTCCGAAAACTAGCTACGTCCCCGTTTCGGATCGTCCCCGTTTCGGATACGATACCTGGGCGGGTCGCGCCAGGGAGCGTGACAGTGTAGGTCTTCTGTGCGAAATCGACGGTGATCCGCGTGCCGTCGGCGAAGGTGGTCTCCTGCACGCGGCGGGCGGGATCGAGAAAGCGGTGGTCGGTCATCTCTTGGGTGTTCAGCCGTCCTACCACGGACAGCACTTCTTGGACTTGAGCAATGGTCTGGGGGCTTGCGTTGGGCGAGACATACGGGAGCCCGGCATTGAGGAGGCAATGCAGACGACCGGAGTCGCCCGACGGGATCCCCCAGCCGCCGTCCTCGGTGAGCTCCCAGGGCAACAGGATGGAATCGTGATAAACGAGGTTGAACAGCGGCACCGCGATGCCCTGACCTTGGCCTTGGCCGTAACCCTTGGGAAGCGTGGGGTACGGACCATGATGCACCAGGTCCAGAGAACGAACGAGGTAATCGGCGGGCTCTTCGGAACTGACGACGTAGCCTCGGGCCCGCAAGAGGTCGAAGCATTCGCGCCGGTGACGGGCGCAGTCACTGCGGGTAACGGGGTGGCTGGGCTGATAGCTTTCCTCGAGAGGAACGACCGCGAAGACGTCGAGATAAGCCCCCTTGATCTTGACGCCGTTCTCACCAAACAGATCGTGGTTCCGTCGCACATAGCCCGGCGCAAACCGCGGGCTCAGCAAGGTTTGTCGTCCTCCACTCCACTCGGCGTGCTCGGTGAGGGTGCCGTCGTGGTTGAGCAATGCCAGCTTGTCATCGTACGATGCGGCGCTGAAGTAAAAGTCGCGGTACTGATCGTGAACGGCCAGCAGGTAACCGAGCGAATCGCAGGTGTCTGCCAGCAGACGCATTCCGTTCCAGCCACCCTGCTCGGGTCCAGGCGGCAGCACGTCGGGGTGAGCATTGTCGTAGCCATAGAAGCCCCAGCCATCGAGATGGACGTAGGCCTCGGCAATGCCGGCTACCTTCAGGGCTCGCAGCGAAGCCGCCAGATTCTCGAAAGTCTGTACCCGGTGATTGCTCTCCATTCCAGTCGTGCTGTAGAAACGCGAGCCTTTCATATTGTGGTACAGCGCACCGATGTGAACCACCGGCTTGCCGATCACGCGTTCGAGGTTCGGCGTGCGAATCCGCTTCTCGGCGAGCGAGACGAACTGCCCCGTCTCCTGCACGTGCCGCCGGTATCGCTTGGCCATTCGCACGTAGCCGCCGTTGTCATCGAAGACATAGCGAACCAAGCGCGGATAGCGCAACCGTCCCATGCTCGAGTGCCAGAGCGGCTGAATCCGCGTCGGCTCGCCGGGCACATGAGCGTACTCCGCGCCCGCATCATCGCTGGTCTCCAGGATCGTCTGGACGCCCCTTTCGCCCGCCAGTTGACCCCACCAAGGCATGTACAGCGCGCGAGAGTTTGTGAGGTCGCGATAGCGGATCTCCTGCCGCCAGTTGCCGGGTATCAGAATTCCCTGCATGCGCGGTATCACCGCGACGTCTGTTTCTGTATTGCCGGTTTCGAGCACTTTGGGGAACGCCAGCGTCGCCAGATTGGAGATATCTTCGACCGGGACGATCTCGAACACCGCCTCGTTACCGATCAAATGGACCACCACGTCGATGCGGGCATTCGGGGCGGCAGGAAAAGCCGCGAGCATGATCCGCATGCCGGTGCTGAATCCGGTGTGAAACGCACCGGCTTCTTTGCGGCGCGCCTCCATCAGCGAGAAAGACTTCCCATTGCGCAGCTCGATATCCTTGTTGTCCGCCGGACGCCACCGCCATGCTGTTCCGGGGGTCTTGGCGCACATGGACAAGTCTTTCCTGGCAATCGTCAGGGTCAAGCTTGTGTTCCTCACGCCCCAGTCATTGCTCGTCTCGAAGAACTCGCCCCCGCCGGGCACCGGGCGATCGACGGCGTTGCTCAGCAACCATGTGCGAAGCTCGTCCATCCGGAGGTAAATCGCATCGATCTCTTCACGTGTGGCGGCGCCCTTGGCAATCGCGCCGGCCAGCTCGTTCAACTGCCCGGCCGCGCGATCCTTCAATTCGGGGGGCACCTGGATTGCTCGCAAACCATCCAACTGCGCTCGCAGCACGTTCAACCGTTCAGGAATACCCTGACCAGCCCCGAGCATGCAGAGAGAAAGCATGATCGCCCACATGGATGTCGACCTCCTTCAGGAGTATGCGCGGTCTCCTCGCACCCGGAGCTCTCCGGATGTCGTGCCTAACAACCGTCGGTGCCCGATACCCGATATCATCGTCAAACATGGCCCGCTTGGCCAGGAAGCAGCAATGATAAAGAGGTCGAGAACATAGCGGTCCGCAGAGCCAGCACCTGCCTCGCTCAGGGGGCCGACGAGGGCGTCGGCCCTACTTTGCCGTGCGATACGTGATCAGCTCCGACTTGTGCCTGTCCGGAATCGTCAACTGGTACTGCTTCATAAGGTCCGCGCCTTTGGCCTGCGTTTTCTGCCCGGTCGCCTGGCTGGTTAGTTCATAAACGGCATCCGGTTTCAGGCCGTCGAGGGAGACGTCGGTCGTGCGGTACGGACTCTCGGCCCGGCGGAACGCAAGGATCATGCCCTCATCGAGGTCCGGCCGGTGGTACTGCGAGGCGATCCATTCGTTGCCGCTCCGGGAGTACGGCAGCAACGGGTACCACGCCCCGATCAGCAGGTGCCGCAGGGCCAGGTACCTGTCGAGCAGCTTCTTGCCGCGAGCTTTGTCGAAGTCCGGGCCGTCAGCGATCCAGCCCATGCACAGCGACGAAGCCATCACCGAATGGAACGAATAATCATCCATCCGGTTGATGTGCCCGACGAAGACGTTGTTGGGCAGGTACTGGCTCAAGCCCCAGATCTGGGCCTGGTCGACGTCGTTGTCGAACCAGTAATCGCTGTCCTGGTGAAGGTGCATGCGCATGACCGTTTCGAGGTCGATCCGACGGCCGCCGCTGGCGCACTCCTCGCGAAGGCTGTCGGGCCAGGTGTGGGCGATGCGGTCCCAGTAGGCGTACAGCCCTTCGATGTACTTGATCTCGGTGATGCCCTGGCGGTCCGGCGCGTCGTTGTGCCGCCAGTAGGCCAGCGGATCCATGTTGAAGTCCTGGCGATAGACGCGGAAGCCGGGCAGGGCCATGAAGCCCCTCACGATGTTGAAGAAGTAGTCCTGCACCTCCTTGCGGCCGAAGTCGGCGAGGAAGGTGCGCGGATTCTCGCCGCCGGGGCTGAGCACCCAATCGGGATGCTCCTTGTGCAGCGACGTGCCCGCGACCACGCGTTCGGGCTCGAACCACAGGCCGTAGATCATGTTGTGGGCCTTGGCGGCCGCAGCCACAGGGCCCATGCCGTCGGGATAGGCGTCCTTGCGCGGATCCCAGTTGCCCGCGCCGTTGGGCCAGCCGCCGGTGAACCAGCCGGCATCGGTCAGCAGAGCCTCAAGCCCAAGCGGCGCGTAGGCCTTGATCAGCGAGATCTGGTTCTCGGCGTTGCACTCGTTGAGCCAGCCGCCGCCGCGAGTGAAACAGGTGTTGCAGAACAGCGTCGGCAGCGGTTTTTTGCCGGCCTTCATGGCCGCATAGTGCTTGTAGATGAGTTGGCGGAACCGGGCGTTGCTCTCGCGGGTATCGCCTTCCCAATGGAGCATCAGAATGCGAGGCATCCGCACTTTTTCGCCGGGGAGGAGCTTGAAATGTGTCTTCTCGATACCTGCCGTCAGGTGCAGCGAAGGTGCCTGCGGACTGCTGACGCAGGCGGCCCATTGCCCGGACCATCCGACCGCAACGATCAGCGAGCCGGCCTTCGTTTCGATCTTAAAGAACGGGAAATCCTTGTTCGACGATCGCCCGCCGCCGCCGGACATGGTTTGGGTGGAGCCAGGCGTCAACGTGATCGTGCGAACTTCGAAATCAGTCGGATTCGACGGGGCTCCGTTTGTCCGGCAAAGACGATAGGTCCCGCGATCATCAAGCGGCTGATTGAGGCTCACGTCCAGGGCCTGGATGTTCTCGATGATCGGCGTATCGGCCGTGCCGGTGTTCTCGAACGTCAGCAGCCACTCGATCGCGGGGAAATCTGAAAAGCGAGTCACCTGCCACGCAACCCGCAGGCCGGTGTTGGGATCGGTCCACGCGGTCGCCCGGCCGCGGAGGCAAGCCGGGTCGCTGCTGTTCCCGGCCACCGCCGGCAGCGATTCAGAGGTCCGGCTCTTCCAGACGCGCAAGAGATCGCCGCTCGGCCGATCGTCGTAGGTGAACGAGAAGGGGAATTGCGAACCTGCTTGGGCCGCCGTCTCGATGTCGTCAAGCCACATGGTCGACTCCGCCTTGAAATCCAGGCCGAAAAGGCGTGATCCACCTGCCATCAGCACTGCCATGCCGGCGCCCAGCAAAGGCAGTGGGCAGCGCAACCTGTCGTTCATGGGGTACCTCCTTCAACGATGCATCACTGATCGCCGGAATTCGTGTGACGAACACTCTTGCCGCACTAGCATATCCAAGGGGGCCAGGTTCGCCAGCGTGTGTGATGGGTTGGGCGGGTGCGTTCGCCGGCTGCTCCCTTTCTGCTTCGCCAAGGCTGCGCGGGAGGGGTACGGTCGCGGTTGTGAAAGAGTGATCAGCAATCAGCGCGTGGCCCCAGAAGGGATTCTGGGGCCAGCGAGATTCTGGGGCTAGCGAAAGGGATTCTGGGGCTCGCGAGATTCTGGGGCTAGCGAAAGGCATTCTGGGGCCGGCGAATCCAAGGGGGCTGCGGTCGCCATCCTTGCCTGACCGGCCCTATCGCTGATGGCAGATACGGACTATCATTGGGCATACGGCAGGCCGGATGTGAGACCCGTGGGAAGCAATATGGCCTCCACCGGAGTCGGCCTTGGTCAGAGGTTGCACGAGCGATTACGCATGAGCCATCTGAATCGACCGTACGTTGACGGCCTCTCCTGGCTGCGGGCAGCGGGATCGCTTTGGCTGGCCGCCGTGCTGTTATCGCTGATCAGCGTAGCGATGGCCTGCGCGACGGTGTTCGAATCAGTACACGGGAGCGAGAAAGCCCTTGCCTTTTTCTACAAATCCTGGTGGTTTGAAAGCCTTCTGGGGCTGCTGGCGATCAACGCGGTCGCGGCTCTGGCCGTCAGGTATCCCTTCTCCAGGCGGCAATTCGGCTTCGCCGTCGCTCATGGCTCCATCCTGCTGATCCTGGCGGGGGCGTGGGTGAGCCAGAAGTTCGGGATCGACGGCAGGGTAAGCATCGTCGAGGGCCAGTCCGTCGCCGACATCACCGTACCCCAGGACGTCTTTATCCTCGAAAACCAATCCTCGAAGTTTTCGGTTGAGATCAGCCCCCCACCGCTTCTGGGCGCGGGTACGGCGGAGGTTCCTGGGCAACCTGCGGTTTCCGCGGAATCGGTGCATGCCCAAGTGCTTCAATTCGCTTCGGACAGCGTCGCCCGCACCGAGATGCGCGACGACAACCCACATGCCGGTCTAGCGGTCGAGGTGTCGTTTTCGGAGACGGGCACGGACGAACCGGTGTGGGTGCCGGCCGGGCAGGTCGTCCAGGCAGGTGAAGTCCAGGTAGCGTGCATCGAGATCACCGACGAGCAAGAACTGAAGAAGCACACATCCACCGCTCCGGCAGCCGAGGAGGACGCGACACGCACGGTGAGAGTTGAGTACCGGGGCAACAGCTACGAGTTGAAGGTGGACGATTGCATCGCCGCGACGCAGCCGGTGGGAGACACCGGCATGACGTTGCGAGTTGTGCGGTACCTGCCTCACGCGACGGTCGCCGGCCGGGGCCAGATTACCAACGCGTCAGCCAAGCCGCTGAATCCGGCCATCGAAGCCGAGTTATCGGGTCCGCAGGGAATCGAGAGGCGATTCGCGTTCGCGCGCTTTCCTGACTTTCAGTCGATGCACGGGAATCTCAAGAATCCGGATGTCAAGCTGGTTCTGACAGCCAGGGTGGATGAGGACGTGCACGCGCCGGTCGAGATCCTCGTCGGCCCGGGCGATCGATTGCATGCGAGATTCACGAGCGGGCGCGACAGCCTCGTCCAAGAGCTGCAAGCGGGCACGCCGCTCCAAACGCCCTGGCCGCAGCGCAAGCTCGGGGTATGGCGCATCTTCAAGAATGCCCGTCAGCATCGGACCGTATCGCCTTCCGCGCATCTGCATCCCGAGCCGCGTCCCGCGATTCTCGTGCGACTGGACTCCGGCCAAGAGAGCATGGAGGTCTGGGTGCAGAAATACAGCGATCAGGCGGTGGTCTTCGCCGGGCAGACCTACCGCCTGGGATACGACGACAAAACCATCCCGCTCGGCTTCAAGGTTGCACTCGACGCCTTCAGAATCCGCAACTATCCGGGCACCAGCCGGCCTCGTTCGTACGAAAGCCGGATCACTATCACCGATCCGGCTTCGGGGCGATTGGAGAGTCGGGTGATCAGCATGAACCATCCGACGAGCTACGGAGGGTATACCTTCTACCAATCGAGCTATCGCCAGGCAGGCCAGCACACGGCGAGCGTGCTCAGCGTCTCACGGGATCCGGGGAAGGAAATCGTCTTTGCGGGCTACGGCTTGATGGTATTGGGTGTGCTGCTGGTGTTGATCGACCGGCTCAGGAACACGGCCGGTCAGGCTTCTGCGAGAGCCAATCGGGACGGGAAGGAGGCGGCCTGATGCGATTGCTGCAACTCCTTTTCCTGGCGTCGCTGGCTCAAACAACGGCCCCGGCCTCACCGACGATTCCCAAATCGCTTGACTTCAGCATCATCAGGGCAATTCCGGTCCAGCATGACGGCCGCTGGATGCCGCTGGACACCCTGGCCCGGGACATGGTTGAGTCGGTCACCGGAACAGCCCGATGGCATGGGCATGACCCGGTGGCCTTGCTGCTGGCGTGGACATTCGACTCGGGCACATGGATGGACCAGCCCCTGATCGAAATCAAGAACCCCAAGCTTCGGGAAGCGCTGGAGCTGCCGGGCAACCGAACCGTCTTCTCCTACAACGCGCTGGTCGGTCATCCGCGGTTTCGGCGGCTCATGGATGATCTGGCCATGGTCCAGGGGCGCAAGCTCGACCCGCTGGAATCCAAGGTTCGCGATATCCGGGAGCGGTTGAGCTGCCTGGATGTGGTTTTGGCCGGCCAGGCCATCAACCTGATTCCGCATCCGAATGATCCGCTGGGCGCCTGGAAGCCCATCGAGCTTGTCGCAGGGGATCAGGCCGCCGATGACCCTACCAAGACCGCCTGGGCATCGGTCGGCGGCGCCTTTTTGCGTGGCGACGGTCCCGCCTTTGTTGAGGCTTGCGAGCGCCTTCGTTCGGTACTTGCCTCGCTTCCCGCGGCCTACCGCCCATCGCCTGATCTGATCGCCGTCGAACTACGCTTTAACCGGCTTCACCTGCTGGGACTGTCGTGGAAGATCATGCTTGTCGGCGCCGTGTCTGGACTCGTGGCTCTGGTTCTTCGTAAGCGCACACCGGACGTGGCAGCCATCGCGGCACTGGTCGCGGGGTTTGCGGTACTGAGTTACGGCCTGTGGCTCCGCTGGCAGATTGCCGGGCGGATTCCGGCCTCGAACATGTTCGAGTCGCTGCTGTTCATGGGCTGGGGAACAGGCTTCTTCGGCATCTTATGGATTCTGTTCGTTCGCGACCGAATGGTGTTGCTGACGGCCTCGGTCGTCAGCGCGGTCTCGCTTGCGCTGGCGGATTGTCTGCCCCTCGACCCGTACATCCGCCCGACTCCGCCGGTCCTGATGGACACGATCTGGATGTCCATCCACGTGCCGGTGATCATGGTGTCGTACGCAGTGCTGGCGGTTGCTTTTGTGATTGCCCACGGGCAGATGTTTGTGATGGCCGCGACCCCAGAACGTTCGCAACTCGTGAAGACCATCGATCGTTTGCACTATCTCTATGTCCTGGCCGGCGCGTTTCTGCTGCTCATCGGGATTGCCACAGGAAGCATGTGGGCGGCATCCTCTTGGGGCCGCTACTGGGGGTGGGACCCGAAGGAGGTTTGGTCGCTGATCGCGTTTCTGGCCTACTTGACGATTCTTCATGTTCGGGCCAGCCATGAGAAAACACCCTCCTGGTTGTATCTTTTCGCGCTGGTACTTGGCGCGGCCGTGTTCGGAATGGTTGCGGCAAGGCTTGCCCCGCTGACCATGATGCGATGGCTCGGTCTGGCGTCCGCGGCAGTTGCGGTCGTCGTTTGCGCGCTGGCCAGGGGGCCGCTGGGCGATGCGGTCAAAAGCATCCTGGCTTTCTGGCTGATCATTATGACGTACGTTGGCGTCAACTTTGTTCTGGGCATCGGTCTGCACAGCTATGGATTCGGCACCGGTGCGGTCGTACGTTACCTGTTTTTGTTCGGGGCCATCGACCTGATACTGGTCCTGTTGTGCGTGGGCATTTACTACGCGAGGCGCCGTGTCCGATCAGGGCATGCTCCGAGTTTCACCGGTCAGCAATAGCGAAACCAACGCAAAGCGAGGTCTGTTCAACAATGGGTCATGCGAGTCAATACGAACGTGATGAGTTTTTCGCGCACGTGACGTCCACCGGGCAAGGGCGAATTCGTCGACCGAGACGGCGAACACTGCGATCTCTGGCGGTGATCTACGTTCTGGCGGCAACAAGCGCGACAGTTCGGTCAGCGTCAACCGCCGGGCCCGACGCTGCCAACGAGGAACGTTGCCTTGTCCGAATTCCATGGACCGATCGACGCGAGACCCCGGGCACGGACTTTGCGCAGAGACCATGGACTCGTGCGGCGGTCGTCAGTGGTTTTCTGCAAATAGGCGGACTGAGGATGTCCTCGCTGCCGACGCGGGTGTACGTTTACTACACCCCATCGGCGTTGTGGTGCGGTTTTCGCTGTGAAGGGACTCCCGGCGACAAACTCGAAGCACAATTCACCCAGCGCGATGACAAGGTCTGGCGCGACGACAGCGTGGATCTGATCCTCAACCACGCGGGCGATCCGGAGAAGTCGGCTCATATCTCCGTCAACTGCGCCGCGGTGGTGTACGACGCTCTCGGGGGGGATGCTTCGTGGAATCCTGAGCTTGTCGTCCAGACAACCCGGGACGGCGACGGTTGGTCAGCCGTCATCGGCGTACCTTTCAGGGCTTTGGGCGTGGCGGTTCCGAAGGACGGGGATGCGTGGGCGGTCAACTTCTGCCGGAGCACCTCTGGGCGGCAGTTGAGCTGCTGGGCACCCGTCTTGAAGTCCTACGTCGAGCCCGAACGCTATGGTCGGCTGGTGTTCGGCGGTCGCCGGACGTCGGCCGCACAGATGCATGAACTCGATCCGGTGAACATCGGTCGCAACAGGCCCACGATCGTCTGCCCGGCGGGCAGCACCTTCCGGATCACCGGCTATGACATTCGATATCGCCCGGTTCTCGAAGAGCATGGACCGATCGGGGCGGGCGGGCGGTTCGAGTTTGTTCTGATTGAGGATCGCGTGCGCTCCGTCAGCCTGGCTGTGGCCGACGACGCCGGCACGGAGTTGCTCCGCGGCTTCTATCCGATGCACTCGCCGCAGGTTTCTGAGCGAGCCAGGACCATCGCGGCCCGATTTGCCGAGGCGACACGCATGCTGGCGAAGTTCCGGGCCGAAGCTCGGGCCAAAGCCGAGCCGATCCTGGCCAAGGCACGGCCGCTGGTCGAGGAAGCCACGAAGCCGGCCTCCGAGCCGGAAGCCTGTTCTACTGAGGACTGGCAACGGCTGGCTTCCACGGTCGGCGATCTGACCATGCAGCTTGACGGGGTGACCTGCCATGCCCGCATGCTCGCGAAGATGCCGGAAGCCGAGTTCGCGGTCGGCCTAGAAAGCTCCATGCGTAAGGTGATGATCAAAGACCACCCCTTCGAGGGGGTGTTCGACGATCATTACGAGCTAGCGCTGGCAAGAAACGAGCACGAGGGGTTCCAGGTGGTGGTCATTCCGTTCGGCCGCGACCTGGCGGATGTGACGGTGAGCGTCGGCCCCCTCAAGTCGGCAATGGGACAAGCCTTCAACGGCAGGATAGAAGTCTCGCTCGTCGGACACGTTGATGTCGCCGACAACCCGCCGTATGACGCCGAGCACAAAGGCTGGTGGCCGGACCCGCTGCTGAGCTTTCTGCAAAAAAGCGATGTGAAGGAAGGCGAACACGTGGCGTTCTGGATCGACGTGGCCACACGCGTGGAGACGCAAGCCGGCAGCTACGAGGGAACGCTGACGATCACGGCGCGTGACGCCTCGCCCATCGGGCTCAGGCTTAAGGTTCAGGTCTGGGATTTTGCCCTGCCCAACGGCACCCATCTGCGCAATGCATTCACCTACAACGAAGGCCCCACCGGCAACTTCTACAAAGGCAGATGGAACGACGAGATGAGGTATCGCTACTATGACTTCATCCTCGATCACCGGCTCAACATCGATCATCTCTATCGGCAAGAATCGCCTGAAATCGGTTTGCTCAAGTATGGAGCCGGGCGGGGAATGAACGCCTTCAACGTCGGCGGTGTTTTCCGGCAGGGCAAGGGGGACAAAGACGACCCGAAGCTCTCGCAGTACGTGCAGGAGTTGAAAAACGCCGGGGTGTTCGACAGGGCATACGTTTACGGCTTCGACGAAGCCAAGAGGGAGAAGTTTACCGAAATACGCGAGGTGTTCGGCGAGATCCGCAAGCGTTTTCCGGGGCTGAAAACGATGACCACGGCCGTTGACCGGTCTTTCGGCAAGCGAAGCGGCCTGCGTGAGGTCGTGGATATCTGGGTGCCGCTCACCGACAGCTATGACATCGAGGCGGCACGTGAGCTGCGGCGTGAAGGCCGCGAGATGTGGTGGTACATCTGCGTGGTTCCGACCCATCCGTACGCGAACTGGTTCATCGAATATCCGGCGATCGAGGCCCGCCTGCTGACCGGGGTGATGAGCTACAAGTATGAGGTCGGCGGCTTCCTTTACTACCTGATCAACCTGTGGGAAGGGAACAGCCGTCCGATCTCCAAGGGGCCTTATACCGACTGGAATCCCGGAAGCCTAGTCAACGAAGAGAAGAAGTATACCGCCAACGGTGACGGCAGCCTTTTATGTCCCGGACCCGACGGGCCGCTTTCGACCATCCGGCTGGAGAACATCCGCGACGGTTTCGAGGATTACGAGTATCTCTGGCTGCTGCGGGAGACCCTTGAGCGCATTGGTAAGCGCCCGCCGGCCCCCGCCCATCGGGCCTTTCTGGACCGCGCCGCTGCGTTGCTGAGGGTGCCGGACAGCGTAGTGACAACGACGACCAACTACACGCGAGATCCGCAGGAGGTCATCGAGTTCAGGGCCAGGTTGGCCGAGGCGATTCTCGAAGGGCAGAGTCTTCTGCGTTGATGGGTAGACAGACCCCTCGCCGGCGATTGAGGTTCTGAACGAGCCGCCGGAGGTGTCGCGAACCTCTCTCTTATTCACTCCGCGCGGACGGGTCAGCCGCAGGTTGAGCAGGCGCAGCCTCGAAGAACTCGGGATTCTGCCGGCGCAACACCCGCAGGCCTTCCTGCCAGAAGGCGTGCAGCGACGGTTTGGCCGCTCCGCGCTCCGCATGACCGGAAGAGCTTTCCTTCGGGTGAATGGTCGCCCGGATAACCTGGCCCACCTCAGTCGAAGCCTCGGCCAACACGTTGCCGCTTGGAGCGATGATCCGGCTGTGTCCGTGAGAACCCTCGTCAGCGCCGCCGTCGCCGGAGTTGCAGTGGATAACGCTGATCTGGTTCTCCACCGCCCGGCCAATGACCTGGCAGCGATAGTTGTCCCATTTCTCCCGCGTCTTGGATTCGCAACTGATGTAGATGCCGATCTTCGCTCCCGCCAGGACGGGAATCCGGAATATCTCCGGATATCGCTCGTCGTGGCAGATCATGATTGTGCAGGGCACATCGTCGACCCGAAAGACAGCCAGCGCGTCACCCTCCTCAAAGAGTTCCGGCTTGACCACGTGCATCTTGGCGTATCGCTTGACCAGCCGACCGTCGGGTCCGAACACGAACGCACCGTTGTAGCGTTTTCCGTTTTCGATGTATGCGGAGCCGACAACCGCGTAGATGCCGATCCGGCCGCAAGCCTCCTGTACGGTCTTGAGGGCGGCATTGATCTGCTCGGCCGTCAGCGCGCGAACGATCTGCGAGCCGTAGGTGCTCAACGAGCATTCCGGAAAAACGACGAGACGCGTGCCGGCGGCCGACTCGGTCTCCAGGATGGCGATCATTCGGCGGGCGTTCTCGGCAATGTCCGCCGTGTTCTCAAACTGCACGCACGCGACCTGCATGGCATTCATACTTGATGGTCGGCCGGGCTCTCCTCCATCGGACGCGGCCCGCGCAGACGAAGACAACGCAACGAATAAGCCGACGACAATGCATCCGAAGGTCAACCAGCACGCAGTATTCACGATGCCTCGCAATCGGCGTCTCTCATAAGGTCGTTTTTTCACGCCGGTTCATCTCCTGACGGGCGAGAATCTCGATTGTCCGCAGACGGTCCTTGTAAGTGTTGTACTGATTGGCCTTGAGGATGGGGAGGGCGGCATCGGTGTTGCCCGACCAGCGGCGGCACAGGTAGACGGGCTCCCAGACGCGTCCTACCTCATAGCGGCGGCAGAAACGCAGGCCGACCGCGTAGTCCTCGCCGTAGCTGACGTTCGGCAGCGGATGGCGGCGCAGCAGGCTCGCGTCGAACGCCCGTGGGGCCCCAAAACCGTTGACGCGAAGCACGTTGTTACGGCCATTGTCCCGCGTCCACTCCCGGTGATCGATCAACCCCGGAGGCAGTTCGTTCAGATCGAAGTCCACGATGCGGTACGAACCGACAACCATTGCGTAGGGTCCCTTCTTGAGTTCGGTCACCATGATCGCGAGGGCATTGTGGCCGTTGTAGAGGTCATCGGAATCCAGTTGTACGACGTAGCGCCCGCACCGGGGGGAGGCAACAGCCTCGTTCCAGCAGCCGCCGATACCCAGATCCGTCCGAGTCGGGAGGATATGCACCACGCGGGAATCACCCGCCGCCAGATCGCGGAGGATTTCAGTGGTTCGATCGGTTGAGTGATTATCCACGACGATCACGTTGAACGGAAAAGAAGCCGCTTGCGAGAGCGCGCTCTTGACGGCATCGGCAATGGTCTTTTCACGATTGCGAACCGGAATGACCACGCTGGCTTCAACTTCAAACCGCTCCGACGGCGGCGGCACAGGCTCGAATCGCGGTTCGAGGTACGCGCCGATCCGCTTGAGATGTCCGGTGGCAACCTGCTCGCGCTCCAACTGCACGTCGACGTTGCGGGGGTCGACGTAGGCAAAATGCTCGTCGTGTTGGTTGCGGCTGTGGTCCTCGACGACGGTGTAGAGAGACTCAGGAAGCCGCAGCAACGCGTGATCGATGGACAGCTTGAGCCGCAAGTCGTATTGCGCGGACCAACGGACATCGGCGGGCGGACCGTGGCGCTTTGCGGCATCCTCGATAGCCTTGCGGGACACCAGTCGAAGCGGGCCAAACGCGAAGTCGTCGCGGATGCTGCCGAACTGATAATCAATGGTAGGACGATCGGCGACGCCCGCTTCTTCGTCAACGACGTAGTCGGCATACACGATGCCGGCACCGGTCTGCTCGGCCACGTCCATCATCCGCTCGAGGGCATATTGCCCGAGACGGATCTCGTTGTCACCGTCGACGAAGAGGACGTAGTCGCCGGTCAGCTTCTCGATGGCCGACCGGAGGGCAGAGCCGCTGTCCGGCTGATCGGTCACGATTGCCTCAATCCCGCCGGCCGTCTGGATGCCCGGAGGTACCAGAGCCAACACTCGATCCACGCAGGCGAGCTTGGCGAAGGGGGCAACCAGTTTGCCCAAATCGCACTTGCCCGCCCGTGCCACAACAGTCGTTTTTCCCATTTGAGTTTCCAACATCGCGCCCAAAGGGCGGCAAACCGTCAATGAATAAGCAGTGGCAGCATAATGGGTTTTTCACGGTTCTGTCAATGAAAGCGGCGAGCGAATTGCCGCTGCAATGTGGGCCAGGCGATCTCTGGGACCTGGTCACGTGCGATGGTCATCTGGCACGGGGGCCTGCGTCGAATGGGCAAACCACCTGGCCGGCCGTTGCCCGTTGCCGCAGGGGTAGATCCACTCAAATCTCGTCGTGACGCCGTGTCAGCCCATCGCCTGCTGACCGGCCGGATCGACAGCCCATGTGGCACGGGCATCGCGCGCGGCTTGGATGAAGGCCCGGCGGTAGCGAATGATAAGCACCAATGCCCAGATGCCGAACACCAGCGACACGACTGTGATAACACACCCCAGCGAGGCAAACAGTATCAACCCGACGGGAAACGCTACAACGGTTCCACCGGTGCCGGGACCGGTTGCTCCCCCCGTACCGGCAGCGGGCACGGTCATCGTCGCAAAGGCCGGCCCGAAAGCCATCGTCGCCGCCAGGAACAACATACCCAGAACAGACATGATGACAAAACCCCACATGACGGTTCCGGTCTGAGACGCAAGGTTGTCGTCAGGAATCCGCACCGCCATTCGTTTCGCGTATAAGAAAATGGACACTGTGACGATGAGACCAACCACCGCGGAAGGAAACGCGAGCAGCTTCCAGTAGAGGGACATTTGTGTGACAATCTGGGAAGCCACGGCAAGAACGATATTCAACACTGAACCATAGCGAATAATAGCGCGAACATCGACGCCTTGCGGTTCTGGTTCGCGGGGGTCCGGGGTTGTTACCCTCCAATAGCCGATCAGGGCCACGAGACTGCCGACGATGCCAATCATAGCATAGGCCGGTCTATTCGTGAGTCCTACCGCACCGCCGGCAACCAGGCCGAGCACGAATGCGAGAATGAGACCTGCCACGATCCAGTTCATGCCGCTAGCCAAGGTCTCGACCCAGCCAGGATCACAGAATCGCAGGTAGTCACCTCGCGTCGAGCGGCCGATGGCCGTGCCGCACTCCGGGCAGCGACCGTCCGGGGCGAGCCCGCGCAAGTTGTACCCACAGGAAACGCAGGCGATGTCCACGTCGATTCGCCCGTCAGGTCCCAGACGCAAGTCCACCTGAACATCGGTGAAAGCTGTCATGAAATGTTCTCCAATCGAATTAACCGAGATGCCCGGTTGGGCGCAAGCCCGGGATTGGCCGCCAGCCCCGGCGGGAGGTATTCTATTGTGTGGCCCACGCGGGCTCAATGTTGAATCCCACAAAAGGAACCAAGGGCATCACCTGCCACACCTTGGCACAGAGTACGAATCCGCGTCTTGCAGGGCCGGACCGGTGACGTTCTCGAAAAGCGAGTGATGCACGGGGCGGCAAGCCGCCGGTGGCACCCCCGAAAGGGCGAAAGCCGCCCGGCGGCAAGCCCGTCCCCACAAAAATAAGATGCGAGTCCGAACCCTGGGCGGGAATGGACGCGTTCTGCAAGAGCCGATATGCTAGGCCGTCAGTTGCGAAGCTGAAATTCATCGACGTAAAAGGAGACAGCCGGGCCCGGGAAGGCGTGTGAGAACGGTAGCCGTTTGGGGCTGCAGAAAACGGCAGGTCTGGGTCGCCACTACGACCTTGTCGCAGCCCCACCGACCGGCTTCGTCGGATTTCGCACACATTCCAACCGGTGCGCACGCCCCGCAATCTTGGAGGTACTCTGGTGAGTTCTACAGCAACGTTCGCCGGCAGCGATAAGGAATTGGCGGTACAGCTTTCGAGCGGCTATCAGACCATTCTCTCACAACTTGAGCGCGTCATCGTGGGACAGAAGCAAGTGATCGAGGAACTGATGATCACCATCTTCGCCCGCGGGCACTGCCTGCTGGTAGGGGTGCCGGGGCTGGCCAAGACGCTCCTGGTCAGCACGCTGGCAGACACGCTGGATCTGACCTTCAAGCGGATCCAGTTCACGCCCGACCTCATGCCGACGGACATCACCGGCACCGAGGTGATCCAGGACGACCCGACCACCGGCGAGCGTCGATTCAAGTTCCTTCGCGGTCCGATCTTCGCCAACATTGTCCTGGCGGACGAGATCAACCGCACGCCGCCCAAGACGCAATCGGCGTTGCTTGAGGCCATGCAGGAGCGGAAGATCAGCGTCGGCGGCGTAGACTACAAGCTGGACGATCCGTTCTTCGTTCTGGCCACGCAAAACCCGATCGAACAGGAAGGCACGTACCCGCTACCCGAGGCTCAGCTCGATCGTTTCATGTTCCTGGTAAGAGTCGGCTACCCGACTGATGAGGAAGAAAGCGAAATCGTCCGCCGGATGACCTCGCCCGCGACATTCAAAGCCGAACCCGTGCTGCATCGTGAGGGGATCTTGGCTTTCCAGCAGTTGGTGCGGCGGGTGCCGGCGGCGGATGCCATGATCGAGTACGCCAAGCGGCTGGTGCGCAAGACGCGCGTAACCGAAGCAGACGCTCCCGATTTTGTCAGCAAGTGGGTCACCTGGGGCGCGGGCCCACGCGCGTCGATGAACCTGATTTTGGCAGCCAAGGCTCGGGCAATCCTGCACGGCGAGGCCCATGTAAGCTGGGACGACATTCGGGCGGTGGCCAAGCCGGTGCTGCGACACCGGATCATTCTGAACTTTGCCGCGCAGGCCGAGCGGATCTCGACGGACGACATCATCGAGCAGTTGTTGGCACATGTGGGGGAGAAGGAATAGGGTTTCCGGCTTCGCTCTGCGAGCTGCGCCGGGGCAAAAGCAGGGTTCGGGGTTCAGGGTTCGGGGTTCAGGATAGAGTCTGGAATTCCATAGAGCGCAAAGGGCGAGTCCAGGAATGATGAATGTCGAAATCCGAATGTCAAGGACGAGTGCTCAGTTTTCAGTCGTCAGTTATCAGTTCGTTTCCTTGCAGACGATACTGATCACTGACCACTCCTCCCTTATTCGGGTTTTCTGACAGGGCCGGGTATATCAAAGCCATCGATTTGACGTGGCGGACGCCGCAGAATGGCCGGACGACGCGAAGAAAGACTGACCGATCGCAAATACGTCGTTTTCGACGTGCTCGATCATATCGCGTCGCTGGAGATGCGGGCCAGGGATCTGGTCGAGGGCACGATGGCCGGCTTGCAGCGGAGTCCCTACCTCGGTGCAAGCAGTGAGTTTGCGCAACATCGGGCGTACGTACCCGGCGACGACACGCGGCACGTTGACTGGAAGGTCTATGGGCGGACTGAGCGGTATTACGTCCGGCAGTTCCAGGAAGAGACCAACTTCGTGGCGACGTTTATCCTGGACTGCAGCGAGTCGATGCGGTACGGCTCGGGCAAGGCGAGCAAGCTGGACCATGCCTGCCTGCTGACCGCCTCGCTCTCCTATTTGGCGTTGCGACAGTCCGACGCGGTATCGGTGGCCCTGTTCGATGAGGATCTCATCGCCTTTCTTCCTCCGCGAACTTCGCTCGGCTCGCTCGGGGTCGTGGCATCAAGCCTGGAAACCGTCAGGCCGGAACGGGGCACCAGGCTTGAGACGGTGGTGCCGGTGCTGGTGGAAATGATCGGCCGGCGCGGGATCGTCGTGATCATCTCGGATCTGCTCGATGTCAGCTCTCCCGGCGGCGAGGACGACACGGCCGGCATCCTGCGGGTCATTCAGCGGCTTCGCCATCAGCGGCACGAGGTGGTCGTCATGCACGTGCTCGACCCGCAGGAGCTAAGCTTCGACTTCGGCGGCAGGATCCGCTTTGAGGGGATGGAATCGTTGCCCGCGGCCGTCGCCGAGCCGAATAAGATCCGGGCGGATTACGTGGACATTATCCAGAAGTTTGTTGCTGAGACGAAGATGGCCTGCGCCGGCACGCGATCCGATTACGTGCTGGTGAACACGGCCGAGCCGGTCGATCGCCTGCTGGTCCGGTACCTGACCGCCCGTGGCAAGATCCGGGAGGGCCGGCGATGAAGCTGCTCAACAGCGAGCTGCTGTGGCTGCTGCCGCTGGTGGCCGTTCCGGTCCTGATCCATATTCTCATCCGGCAGCGATTGCCGCGCGTCCGCTGGGCGGCGATGACCTTTCTGCTGCGGGCCTTGCGCAAGAACCGCCGGCGGCTGCTGCTTGAGACGATCCTGCTGCTCATCGTGCGCACCGCCATCGTCGCAGCGATCATTTTCGTGGTCCTGCGGCCGGTGGCCCGAGCGGGCTGGCAATGGTTGAGCGGTCAGCGGCAACGAACGGTCAGCATCATCGTGCTGGATGATTCGGCCAGCATGGCGGCGTCGGACGGCATTCGAACACGGATGGATCGAGCCGTTGTCCGAATCGAGGAATACCTGGATCAACTACCCGCAGGGAGCGACGTCGCGGTCATCCTTGCGGCCGATCCGCCGGTTGATGTCATTCGTCAACCCACGCGCGACATGAACTATGTGCGCGAGATTCTGTCGAGACTCGCCCCGCGAGACAGCACAGCGGTGATTGAACAGGCGATGAGCAGCGCGGCCGACCGGCTCCGCGAGGAGAAGACGCCCAACCGTGAAATCGTGCTCGTAACCGACGGCCAGGCAGCCGGCTGGCAAGAGGATGATGCCAAAAAACGGGAGGCCTTCGCGAAGGCCGGTGAGGTAGGCGAGGTCTTTGTCCTCACCGTCCCCCCGACCCCCGCAGGGGATGCGGCGGTGACCGATTTGACCATCTCGGGCGGCCCCGACGCCCTCATTCCCTCGCTGGCCGCCACCCTGTGGCCCACATCGATCAACGTGCGGCTGACCGCATTCAATACGAAAGAGACGCTGGAGACGGCCATTGACCTCTTCGTTGACGGCCGAAAGGTCACCCGCAGACAAGTCAGCGTGCCGCCGGACCAGGATCTGATCGTCGGCTTCGAGCATCGTTTCAACTCGCCCGGCGAGCACACCGTGGCAGCCCGTTGTGACAGCGACCTGTATGAGCGGAACAACCAGCGATCGATGCTGCTCAAAGTGCGCGAGCGAATCAACGTGCTGCTGGTGGACGGACGACCGGGGCCCGATCCGGCGACGTCGGCCGGCGGCTTCATCCGCATCGCTCTCTGGCCAACAGATCCCCAGGAACGTGAAAGCGTACCGTTCTTCGATGTCCGAACGCTATCGACCGGCAGCCTGGAATCGGTACAAATCGGCAACTTTCCGCTGATCATCCTGGCGGACGTGCCCGCCCTCCCGAGCACGGCAATCGGGCAGATCAAGTCGGCGGTGCGAGAGGGCTCGGGGCTGCTGATCATCGCGGGATCACAGGTCAACGCCTCGAACCTTGCGGCCATGTTCTTCGAGGGAGGCAGCGGCCTTCTGCCGGTACAACTCGGTCCGCCAATCGACTTACAGCCCACCGATCCACCGGTCGGATTGGCGTTGAATGAGCCGCTCGTTCCGGCCCTGTCGGCGTTTGATGACCCGATCCTGATGCAGGCGTTGTCGACGGTGTCGTTTAGAACGGTGCGTCCGGTGGCTTTCGCGCAGGGCAAGAACGTGCAGACCTGGGCCCGCTTCACGCGAGGCGGAGCGGCACTGGTGGCCAACACCTTCGGGCGCGGCCGCGTGGTGTACTTCGGCGGATCGGCCGACCGGCAAGGCGGCGAGTTCCCACTTTCGCCGGCGTTTGTGCCGTTCTTTCAGCAACTAGCCTTCCACCTGACGTTCGGACAGGATGAGCCGCAGCAACCGGCGGGCCGAGCCCTTGAATGGCACCCCGCGAGGACCGACGGCATCACTCTCACCTACCCCGACGGCACAAGCGTGCCTGCGGAGGCCATGGTCGGCGAGGATCCGACCACGGAGCAGCCTCGCGTTCTTGTGCCGTCGGCACAGCGCGGGGGAATCTACACTTTGACATACAACGATGCGACGGGGACTCCGAGACAGGCAAAGAAAGCGGTGAACCTGCCTGCCGATGAGTTCGATCCGGCCATGCTTGCCCTCGCACAATTGCGGGAGAAACCGTCGTTAGCGAAGACGCGGATCATCGGCCCCGACGATTCGATCCGGACGGCCTTGCTCACGGCCAAGCGTGAGGCCGAACTGTCGACGACCGGCATCGTGATATTACTGATCCTGCTGGCCGCTGAATTGCTGCTGGTCAAGTTGTTCGCTCCCAGGCAAGTGGACGCGCAGGCAATGCTGAAGAAAGCGATGGGCTTGTAGGAACACGTAACGAAAGCGTAACAGGAGATGAGCGGTCCGCATTGGTTGAACTGGCTGTTGTGGCCTCAGCAACTTGACGGGCAGTCAAGCGAAGTCTCTCTGCGCGCTTATCCGCTTCTTGGGACGGCGGGAACGATCGCGGCCGGAATCGGGTTGGTCATACTGGCGATCTGGATCTCGCGGACCAAGGGACCAGACCTGTCGCTCCGCAAGCGGACGGCACTGGCGTCGCTTCGAATTGCGGCCGTCGCCTGCCTCGTGCCCATGCTACTCGATCTCTCATTGCAGGTTCAGGTCAGCCACCGACTCAAGCCCACGCTGGCCGTGGCCGTCGACGGATCGCAGAGCATGTCCCTCCAGGACCGTTACGCCACGGGTGGCGCGGGTGAATCGGCGCCCGCAAGCACGCCTGCCGTCGTGTCGGCGTCCGCGCCTGCCGGCGTGTCGCGTATCGACCTTGTCAAGTCGCTGCTGCTTGCCGACCGAGACAGGGAGGGCTCACGACTGGACCGGTTATCTCGCTCGGCCGAACTACTCCTCTTTACCTTCGACCGGACGGCACGCCCCGTGGGCATCAACGGTGAATCGGCCGGCTTGGGCGAGTTGGATGCTTCGGCACCGTATACCGCCCTCACACCGAGCATCGACGGAATAGTTGAGCGACTGCGAGGCCGGCCCACGGCCGGGGTGCTGCTATTCAGCGACGGAGCCAACAATACCGGCGGCTCACCGCTGGCCGCCTGCTCGCGCTGGAAACAGGCCGGCGTGCCCATACACACCGTGACCGTAGGCGACGCCAACCCGCGGGACATCGAGGTGCGGCAGGTCCTGGCGAACGATCTGCTGTTCAGCGACGATCCGGCCACGGTCGTCGTTCGACTCAGACAGCGGGGCTACCAGACGCGGCGTGTGCCGGTCGTTCTGAGAAGCGGATCGCAGGAACTGGGCCGTGCGGATGCCGTATTCGACGAGAACGCCGGCGAAATCAACGTGGCCATCACGTTCACGCCCCGTCAGGCCGGGGAACACACGTTCCGCGTGGAAGTGGCACCGCAACCCGACGAAACCGCCCACCAGAACAACCACCGCAGCTTCGTCGCCCGAGTCACGGCCGACAAGATTCGCGTGCTCTACCTGGAAGGCCGGCCTCGATGGCAATATCGTTTTCTGCGCGACGCGATGAATCGCGACCGCAGGCTCAGGTTACAGATTCTGTTGACGGGAGCCGAGCCGGTGGCGAATCCTCCGCCGCCGCTGATCGCCTCCCTGCCGAACAACCGCGATGCCTTCAAGAACTATGACGTGTTCATCATCGGCGACGTTGATCCGGGCATTTTGACGGCCGAACAGACGGAGTGGATCGGGGCGATGGTCCGCGATGAAGGCGCCGGGATGATGCTGCTGGCCGGTCCGAGCTTCAACCCGCAGGCCTATGCTGAGACGTCATTCGCCGACCTGTTCCCCGTCGAAGCGGCCGAGGAGGCAGGACGTTCGCCTCACAGACCCAGGAGCGGCAAAGATGACCTGTTCGTTCCCGAATTGACGCCTCTGGGACAGACGCATTCGGCGATCCAGCTTGGCGACGATATGGAAAGCAACCTCGAGCAATGGAAGGCCCTGCCGGCCGTCTACTGGTTCGCCCCCGTCCGGAAGGCACGGCCGGGGGCACTGGTGCTGGCGGTCCACCCGACGGAGACGGCCCAAGCCGGACAGAATGAGCGCATGCCGATCATGGCGGTTCAGAACTCCGGCAAAGGCAAGAGCTTCTTCTGCGGCATTGACGAGACGTGGCGCTGGCGGTTCAAGCAGGGAGACCGCGTTTTCTATCGACTCTGGGGCCAGGTCGTTCAATACCTTGGCGCCCCCCACCTCGGCGGAGAGAGCCGCCAGGTGCATCTGTGGACCGATCGAAGCGTGTACAATCGCAACGACACGGCGCTGGTCACGGTGCGGGCCGAGGAACTGGCCGGGACGGAACTGCCGGTGCTGGTAACCGAGAGCGAAGACGGCCGTCAGCAGAAGGTGCCACTGACTCCCTCGCCCGGCGCCGAACACATGTACGAAGCCCGTGTGCCGCTGACCGTTGCGGGGCTGCACAAGCTGTGGCTGGATGGTTACGCCCTTGAGGCTTCGTCGATTGTGGAGGTCCAGGCGCCGCAACTCGAGCCGGCGGAACCGGCGGCCAACCCGGCACTGATGAGGGAAATCGCCGAGAACACTGGTGGGCAAAGCGGCTTGGCCTCGGACATCGACAGAGTGATCTCGGGAATCGATCTTTCTCCGCGTTCGGTCGGCGAACAACGAGACTATCGGCTGTGGGACAAGCCGATCCTTGTTTTGATGCTTGTGAGCCTTCTGGCAGCGGATTGGGTTCTGCGAAGGCTTTGGCAGTTGCCGTGATGATCCAATGAGCACAGCAGCGGTACAAACCGTGAGAGACGGACCTCAGCTTGCGACCCCGAAGGCCTGCCTTTTTCGGATTGTACAAGTGCGGCGCCGCTGGGCGCGGCTCAGGCGGACTCTGGCGGTCAGCACGCTGGCTGTTTGGTTGAGCGGTACCATGATTGCCGCAGTGCTCCTCGATGCGTGGATTCGCGGTCCGCGCTGGTGGCGGGCGCTGCTGCTCGTGCTGCTTGGCACATCCGTTGTGTGGGTTTTGCGTCGCAGCATCATGCCCTTGTGGAAGAGCCTGTCGTTCGATTCGGCCGCCCTCATGATCGAGAGGGCCTACCCGGATCTTCGCGGAAGACTTGTGACCGCGGTTCAACTGGCGGATGCATCCCGCCGGGCAGGGAGCGGCGCGTCAGACGACCTCTATGGCCGGGTCCGCACCGCCGCCGAGACCACGGCACCACTGTTGGCCACAAAGGCCGTGATACCCGGAGAATCGATCGTCAAGAGGTGTGCGGCGGCATGGCTTGGAGTCGCCATCGTCCTCGCCCTCGCGGGATTCAACCGCGAGTCGGCTTCCATCGGCATCAGGCGGGTGCTGCTGCCGTGGGCTCAGGTCGACTGGCCGAAACGAACCCACATACGCGTATCGAGCATCAGTGAGCGCGTGGTCCGGGGCGGAACGCTGATTGTCGCCGGCCGGGTGACCGGCGCAGTCCCGTCGAGCGGAACGCTGCGCGTGCGGGCCGGACGCAGCCCGGCAGATCGAGCATATTTCGAGATTGAAGAAAACGGTGATTTCCGCGTCCAGTATCGGCCGGTGATGCAGGACATCGAGATCTGGCTGGAGATCGGCGACAACGCCACGTCCCCCAGCCGGGTGGCCATGATTCCGCCGCCGGAGATTGTCGCGATCCGAACGGAATGCACCTACCCCGAGTACACGCATCTGCCCCCGCAACAGATCGAGGACGGCAACGTCCAGGTCATCTTGGGGACGCAACTCAGGCTCATCGTCATCGCCAGCAAGTCCATCACCGACGGCCGACTGGCCTGGGAGGACGGCACCTCGGCACAGATGACGCTGACGCCCGCGCCGGGCGCGGAGACGACCTTGGTCGTGCGGAGCAGCCAGTCGTACCGCGTCCACCTGACCGACGCGGACGGCTTCCACAACCCCGATCCGGTCGTCTACCGCATTGAGATGACGGACAATCAGTATCCGCAGTTTGACCGGGTTACGCCGTCCATCGACCGCCGGGCAACTCCGACGGCCGTGCTACCCATCTCCGCGGAGATCAGTGACGATTACGGAGCGGCCATGGTCACACTGCTGTATCGCAAAGGAACGGCGACTGATACCGGCCGTATCGAGCTCCCGCTGAACAGATCCGGCAAGCGTGCCGCCGTGCAATACGACTGGCGACTGGAGCCGCTGGACCTCAAACCCGGGGACTCGCTCACCTGGTGGCTCGAGGCCCGCGATGAAGGCGAACACGCCGCCCGACAGGAATGGCCCGTCTCCCGGTCGCGGAGACTCAGGATCATGAGCGAAGTTGAACTGGCCAGAGCGCTGAATGACGAGCTCGAACAGCTCATGGACAAGCTCTCGCAACTGGAATCGCTCCAGGCCGAATGTGCAGAAGCGGTCAACCGAATCGCAAGCGGCGAGCAGTCGGGACAATCGACGGCCGGGCAGGAACGGACGCGAGCCGAGAAATGGCGACAGGATCGTCTGGCCCGAACCGCCGGTCAGCTTGCCGAGTCGATAGGCCGGGTGGCCGATGACTACGCCGCGTCGCGCATTGGCCAGCAGGAGCGATGGCTGCGACTGCGATCGACGGCCGAGCGGCTTGCGCGACTGGGCGGCACGGACATGCCGGCGATCGTGCTGGCCCTCGAGGATGCCTTGAACTCGTTTCGCGGCGAGCAGCCACCGGCGACACGACCTGCGGAGGCGCGCTGATGAGCAACGGACGCCTGATGATCCTGTTTCTGACGTTGACGACGCTTCTGCCGCCGCGAACGGTCGTGGCGCAGGCTGAGAAGTCGGTCCAGTCGCCTGAACAGCCCGACATGTTCGTGGAGATGACACCCGGATCGGAAGAGGCGATCCGCAGCGCGTTGAAGTTTCTGGCAGGGTGCCAGTTGCCCAGCGGGGCGTGGATGTACGGCAAGGTCGGTCCGAACGTGGGGGTGACCTCGCTGGCCATTCTGGCTTTTCTGGCAACCGGCAACGTTCCCGAGCAAGGCGAATACGCGCCGGTGCTGGACCGCGGGATCGGTTGGGTGTTGGCCAATGCTCAGCCCAGCGGTTTCATCCATTACGCCGACGGGTCCTCACACGGCCCCATGTATGAGCACGCGGCGGCCACGCTGATGCTCAGCGAGATTTACGGCATGAGCGAGCGACCGGAGATTGCGGCGGCGATCCAGGCGGCCGTGCGGGTCATCGTGAACGCTCAGAACAGCGAGGGTGGCTGGCGATATCAACCTCACAGCCGCGACGCGGATATTTCGGTCACCGTCATGCAGATCCTGGCCCTGCGCGGCGCACAGCATGCGGGCATGATCGTGCCGGCCGAGACCATCGAGCGTGCAATCAAATACGTCAAGCTTTGCGCCGACCGCGGCGGCGGCTTCTACTATCAGACGCGGTCCGGCAAGCCGGGTTATGCCCGCACGGGGGCGGGGGTCACATCGCTGGAGGTCTGCGGCGAGTTCGACTGCGACGAAACGCGGCGAGGCCTGGACTATCTCATCGCCAACCTCGGCGCGGACAAGGAAAGGGAGGGCAACTACCACTACGGGATCTACTATGCCGCCCAGGCCGTGTACCAGGCGAAGGATCCCCGCCGCTGGCAACAATGGTTTCCGCCGATCCGCGAGCAGGTGCTGGCACAACAGAGAGAGGGGGCATACTGGGACTCCGAACACGGACCGGCTTACGGGACGACCATGATGGTGCTGACGTTGTCCATCCCCTGCCGTTACCTGCCGATTTACCAGAGGTAGTTGCGGCGATCATCCTCGGCGCACCTACTTTCCGGCCTTGGCAAACCGCGCCGATGCCCAACCGATAGGACCACGCTTTCTCAGAGGTTACGCCGGCTTTTGTTCTCGCACCGGGATCAGGAATCGGATACACTGTTGCGAGACAAAAGCGGCCGGCAGAACGACGGCCCCAAGCGACTGAAGACAGAATGTGTAACATTGCCCCCGTCATCTTGATGATTGTGCTTCCGATGATCGGCCTGTTTTTCTGGGTGCGGGGGCTGATGCGCGCGAGTATCGGCGACGCCGTGGCCGGGCTGGCGATTTTGCTGCTCATTTCGACGGGCATTCTGATCGTGCTTCGCGATTCGGGGGGCTTTGATATCGTCGGATGCATCCTGATCGTTTTCGGAGTCGGAACGGTCGCAACCAGGCCGTTCGCCACAGAGAAGCCGCCCTTCAAGCGCCGGGACCTGATACCGGCGGGCATTCTTTTCGTGATCTTCGGCATACTCGGGCTGATCGCGGTGTGAACGTGGCGGCCGGTGTCGTTTTCGTCCGGTTCGTTCCATGCGCCGGCAAACAAGCCGCCGATGGCGACCCGGGGGTTGGCAACGGGACGCTGCAAGTTGGCAGTGACACACCGCAAGTTGGCAGGGATCCCCAACCCCAAGAGCACTTGTGGTTGCATGCCGGCGGGTAGCAGGCTATTCTCTGGAAGCACGTGCCACCACTGTTGCTTATGAGGAGGCTTGATCATGCAGTGTCCCAAATGCAGCTCGTCCATGGAGAAGGTTACGTACGGCGGTGTCGAAGTCGACCGCTGCACCGACTGCGGCGGACTCTGGTTCGACGTCGGCGAGAGGGAGAAGCTGAAGGCACAAAGAGGTTCGGAGCGAATCGACACCGGAGACCCGGACCGAGCTGAAAAACTCAACAAGGTGGGCAAGATCAACTGCCCGGTGTGCCATACCCAGATGATCAGAATGGTCGACCTTAAGCAGCCACATATCTGGTATGAAAGCTGCACGGTGTGCCACGGGGCATTCTTCGACGCCGGGGAGTTCAAGGACTACAAGGAAAGGACCATTATGGACTTCTTCCACTCGCTGATGGCTCCGGAACGGGAGTAGCGCTTGGCACCGGGCCCGTGCCGCTGTGGGCAGCTCTTTCAGAACCCCGAGCCTGGTCGACGTGGCGACCGCGAGCGAGGGACCTTCCTTTCAAAAGGGACCAGATCACGAAGCGGCCACATTGCACTCCTGGCCGCAGAATATGGCAGGTCTCCGTCACCGAGGCGACCTCGACGCCGCCGTACCAACCGGCTCCGTCCGTTCTTGCACACACGTTTCAGGCGAATCCGCTATTGGTTGCCGTCTGATGCCTGCTCCCGCGCGATCGATTGGTAGTACAACTTGATGGCACGATCATAGCGTCGGGGGAAGGTCTCGCGAAAGGCCTGGCGGACGCTCTCCTGTTGTTGCGAAGGCAAGCCGAACAGCCACCCGCCGGCCTGCCGGCCGCCGCCGCTGGGATCGAGGGCCATTCCGGCGGCTCCCGGACCGCTTGGCGTGATCGCCGAAGGAGCAAGCTGGCCAAGCAGTTTCTGAAGCGCTTTGATCATCAGGTCCATGGCCGTGGTCATGGCCTGCAAAGACTCACTTTCCCGCTTGACCGCCTCGGCACGGTCGGGCTTGCTAAGAGCATCCGCTGCCTTACCGATTCGATCAACGGCATCCTTAAGCAGATCTCCCACCGGGTTGACGCTCGCGGCGACTCCCTGAGGCAACATATCCCTGGGCAATTGCGACGCGCTGACGTCAAACGGGACCACGTCGTTGTTGATCGCGCCGGCCAAGGCTTCCTGATCGGGCTTCAGTGAAGGTAATTCGGGCTCGCTTGCGGCCAACCTGGTACGATCCAGTATGGCCGTCTGAGCATCGGCCACGCGGGCCAGCGCCGCCGTCGCCCGAAGGAGCATGGTCACCATTTTCTGGATCTGCTCGACCTGGGCCTTGGACATGCCATGCGGGATGCCGCCGCCTGCACCCTCGATGGCCGCGGCTTCCTGCGTATGTTGCTTGAGACGGGAGAGAATGTCCTGCCACAGCTTGCGGAGATACTCGGTTGCAGCCGCAAGCTCATCAGCGGCCCGCCTGGCGGGTTCCACCGCATCCGAAAGCGGCCCCTGCTCCATCGCGGGTCTGGCCTTGTCGATCGAGGCGGTCGCCTTGCGGATAAGCTGATCGATCTGCGGATCGAGCAAGGCCAGCTTTGCGCCGACTTCAAGGGCCTGACGCCGAATGTCGGTTTCCGTCTTCGCCAGATCGGCCGACGCCTGTTTTGAGGCCGCCTGGGTCTTGGTTGCCGCAGCCACGGCGCGTTGTCGTTCGGTCAGTTCCTCCAAGAGCCGCAGGCCGCGAAGAATGTGTCCCAGCGGGTCGGCGGACGCACCGATCCAGTTGAACTCGGCCAGTTTCTCAGCAGCCCCCTTGTAGCGGAGCGAAGGGGCCATGAAACCCCCGTCGCCGTTCGTGTTGTCCATGTCTTGCGTGCTACCGGCCTTTTGCGAGGCCATTGCGACCATCTCGCGCAGCACCTCGATGACCTTGTTGGTGGAGCGCAAGGCGTTGCTGAGCTGGTTCGCACGGACCTGCCTGCCGGCGTCTTCCATGGTCTGGAGCAACTGAGAATCTGCAGCCTTGGCCAACAGACCGGTGTAGACGGAGTCGGGCTTGATGGTCGCTTTATTCTCCATCCCCTTTTCGAGGCGGCGGTAACGATCGGTCAGGATGTCCTGGCCGTCAAACAGGCGGTCTCGCTCGGCTCGATCCTCCGCGCTCAGTTCCTCCGCTGTTCGGCCCAGGGTCCGCCTGCCCAACTCGCGAATAGCCTCGGCCTGCTTCTGTTCATCGCTCAACAGGGTCTCCAGCGCCAACTGAACCGCCCCGTCCGAGAGCATCACCTTCTCTTCCTGGAGGATACTGCCCAACTCGGCGAGGACGCGCTTCTGCCCCTCAATCGCGGGGACAAAGACGGGAGCAGGCGTCGTCGGCTGCGTGGCCTGAGCCGGGCACGGACGCTCAACGACCACGACCAGGGAACCCGCCAAGAGCAATCTCCCGATAAGGGCATTCTTTTTCGACATCCCGGCTGTCTCCTACCGCTCTGACGCCACCGTTCGGCCGCTGCCCACGCGAACGTCATCCACCGATACCCTCAGCCCCGGCTTGTCCGAGTCAATCTCAACATAGATCGTCACTGTGGTCAAATCCTTCCATTCGGGGAAACTTCCATCGATCGGAAAACTCACCTCGAACCACTGCTCGGCCGGTACGGCGGCCATGAATGGGCGGACTTCACGAAGGTTCTGCAGAATGTCGCCGCTCTCGACACCTATGGACAGTGAAAGCTGAGCATCCTTTTCCCGCGGCTCGGCCAGGACAAAAGCCTTGAACCACCGGTCCTGGGCCTTCACATAGGGGCTGAACCACACGCGAACCCTTTTCTCCGGCGTTGAAGCAGTGAGGCACCGTTCGCCTCCGTGCGGGAACTCCTGCCTGAGCTCCGGCTCGTCGACGTCGTCTTTCCCCGCACCGGTCGCGTCCCATTCCCACTCGTCGAGCAGCTTGAGCACCGGGCCCTCGAAATCAAACACCATCTCACGGCGAGGCCTATACTCTTCCGCCATTCTCTTGTGGGCCCGCAACGAACGTCCGCTCGGACTGATGTTCTTGTCAAGATGACTGGCAAACACCAGGGGCTGGGCCATGCTGATCCACGGTGTTTCGCGAAGCAGGCGCAGTTGGCGGACCGTGTTGAACGCCAGGCTGGTGCCCGAGCCGTGAAGGCTGTACTCGTTGACCCACAGAGGCTTGTCCGCATTGCCGTGTTCGACCATCAGCCGCCGAACGGTGCCGAGCCACTCGCGTCCGAAGGGGTTGCCGTACGGGTGAATGCTCATGGCGTCGCAATGATCTTTGACGCCTTCCTCGTACAATCGCTCGATGAACCACGTTTTTCGATCGGTCACCTTGAGGCCTTCGTTCTCTCTCACGATACGATATCGTCGGCCGTTACGATCATCATTCAGGATCCACCGGCGATCGGGCACCTCGATGCTGATCGTCGCCGAAGTCGAGACCGGCGCATCCGGATGCTCGCCGAACGCCCTGCGGACTGCGTCGGACACACGGCCTTCCACCAACAAAGCGGCCATTGACGCGTCGAGGACAAAGGGTTCGATTGCCTTCTTGTACTCGTAGCTGCCGATGCCGACGCGAGCTTGAGGATCAAGCGACTTGATGATCCGATAGCTGCGTTTGACCAGTTCGGCATACCAGAGCGGGTCGCCGCCGTGCTGAAAACCGATCGGATGCCCCGGCTCGGGCTCCATGAAACGAAAGCCGGCCAGTCCGTCGGGTTCGTTCCAGATCTCATAGTGCTTCACAAGCTCGCCGTAGCGCTTGACGACCTCGGTCAGGTAGCGTTCGTAGTCCGGCCAGAACTCCGGCTTATGCGGAAGACACCCGGCGAGGTTTTCCTGCCCGCGTTCAATCAGAATCGCCTCGACGCCGGGGTGCTGCCACGCCCATCGCGGCGTGGTGGCCACGCAGAGCACGACATGAATACCGGCCTTGGCAACCGCGGGGATTACCGCGTCGGGCATCGTCCAATCATACGTCCCCCGTTCTCGTTCAACGTCGTGCCAGCAGATACCCACGCGCGAGGCCTGCACGCCCCATCCGGCCATTTCCTTGGCCCCGGCCGCCGCGCGTTCGGCGATGTTGGTCCGATGGGGATTGTTGTGCTCCCACCATCCGGACCCGCCGTAGATCATCCCCCAAGGGTCACCCATCCGTGAAACAGGCCGCGTCGCGGCGATACTCTCTGAGGGAGGCACCGGGCCGGCCCGAGCAACCTCAAGAAACACGAAAGTCGTCATCAGGGCCGGCATGCATGACCAGCAGCATCGGCGACGTAACACCCATGGCAGAAAACCTTCTCGGCGGCATAACCCCGTGATATGCCGTGATTTGCCAAGCCGCATCTCAGGGTCTCCGTACAAGCCACGCAGTCTCATCACCTACGCCCCATAACATACGCACACCTCGGCGCGAGTTCGATTGCGGATGCGGCCACCAGAGGATTCCACAGACCCGCAGCGACCCCGAGCAGCAAGCAACCCGGTCCTGGCGACCGCCAAAGCGACTTAACGCATTGCTTTGGAAAAGCTTATACCTGCTATTCCGCCGCGCAGGAAACTTGCCGGATGTTCTACTATCCGCGTTTTGTGAGACAGATAGCCGTCACCCAAGGGGAATTGATCCAGGGGGCAGATCAGAACGGGTTTGTCAGAACCAGGGTTACCCCAAGCATGCTAGGGCAAGTGCGCGAGCCCACGTGTCGATAACTAAATATCATGTTTGCAAGAGGTTGCGAAGAATCCTGAATCGAGAGATCTTCGGACCTCACGGCAAACGCGGCGAGCAAGAAAACGCATCAAAAGACTCCGGGGGGCGTTATCGCCGGGGAATCTTGCACTGCCGCGGCAAGTTCAGCCCGTCCACCGAGGAAGAAGGGACGGGCGGCGTGCGCTGGCACGAGCGCTCAAGAAGAGTATGACCAAAGCGAAAGGAGAATCGTCGGGCGTATCGAGCTTGTTGACAGCCTGATGACCGTGGAATCGAACAACCTCACGTCCTGGAATCCCGACGAACGGCAAGCGCCGCTTGCGCCCGGACGCTGTGCATCATTGGCGATTGTCGTAACGCTGCTGTGCGCGCCTGCGGTCTTTGCCCAGGCAACTGCTCTGCAAATCACCAACATCCCGGATCAAGTGTCTGGCGTTCCATTCCAAGTCATTGTTACGGCCGTTGACGGAGGTGGTATTCCCACACCTGTGACGGTCAACACCACCGTATCGCTCACGCGAGAAGCCGGCACGGGCGCACTCGGCGGCGGCGGTACTCGGACCATCACCGCGGGGACGACTTCGACCACCTACCCTGCGGCAACATGGACCACGGCCGGAACCGGCAAGCAGGTTCGCGCAACAGCGACGGCCGGCGATCTGCTCGCACCCGCCGTGTCGAATTTGTTTACCGTCACACCCGGAACGCCTTACAAGCTGGTCTTCAGCGTTCAACCCGCGAGCTCGACAGCCGGGGTCACGCTCACACCGACGGTCGCCGTTCAGGACGTGAACAACAACGTCGTGACGACGGACCCATCACGCAACATCACCCTCACCATCTCGGTCAATCCCTCGGGAACGACACTCAACGGTACCGTCACGGTGGCGACCAGCAGCGGCCTTGCCGCCTGGACGGCCGTTGAGGCGATGAATATCACCAAAACCGGAACGGGCTACAGGCTTCTCGCCTCTCATGACGGGCCCGCCCTGGCAGGGCCATCACAAACCGTGCAAAGCAACACGTTCAACATCACGCCGGCCGCCCATCACCACCTGGCCTTCAGCACGGAACCGGTCAACGCCATGGCCGGCGAAGATCTGCTGCCGGCGGTGAGAATCCGGGATATCTATGACAACGACTGCACTGCGGCGCCCAATCGATCCATTCAGCTCTCGATCATTACGAACCCAGGCGGGGCGAGCCTCAACGGCACGGTTACCAAGACGACCTCATCGGGCGTCGCCACGTGGACGGCGGTCGAAAGCCTGGACATCACCGTACCGGCGGTGGGTTACCAGCTTCGGGCTACCAATCTCACCGCCCCCCTTCTGCCGGGGGGCGACACCGTCGACAGTGCCGCTTTCGACATCACTCATAACGTGGCGGACCACATGGAGTTCACCACTCAACCGGTCACCACCGCTGCCGGTGCGGCTATCGTACCGGTCATCACCATTCAGGACGTTTACAACAACACCTGCACGACCGACGACCGCAACATCACTCTGGACTTCGCAGCGAACCCCGGCGGTGCCACGCTGAACGGAACGGTGACGCTGCCATCGGTCAACGGCGTCGCCACGTGGACCGCCGCCGAACTCATGAACATCACGGTGGCCGCCAACGGCTATCAGTTGCGGGCTTCTCACGACGGGGCGGCCTTCGCCACGTCCGACACCGTCGTGAGCAACGCCTTCAATATCACAGGCGGAGCTGCGCATCATCTCGGGTTCACGATCCAACCGGTCAGCCCGACGGCCGCAGGGGCCAATCTGCTTCCCGCGGTGACCATTCAGGACGAATACGACAACACCGTCACCGGTGACGACCGAACGATTACGCTGACATTTGCGGCCAATCCGGGTGGAGCCGTCCTCAACGGGAACGTTTCCAAAGTCACGGTGGGCGGTGTCGCGAGCTGGGGAGCCGGAGACGGTCTGAACATCACCGTTGCGGCGAACGGCTATCAGCTACGGGCCTCACACGACGGGGCGGCTTTTGCGGGCTCTGACACGGCGGACTCCGACGCTTTCAGCATCACGGCCACAGCGGCCCATCATCTGGCTTTCAGCGCCGAGCCGGTCAACAGTCTTGCGGGCGAGTCCCTGCTGCCGGCGGTGACCATACAAGACACGTACAACAACACGGTCACCGGCGATGAGCGAACCATCACGTTGGTGCTCATGAACGGCGGCGGTGCGACGCTGAACGGCACCACCTCGCTCCTGACCACCGGCGGTGTGGCCCAATGGACCGCCGGCCAAGCCATGAACGTCACAAAGCCGGGCGTCAACTACTACCTGCGCGCGTCGCACAGCGGCGCGGCTTTTGCCGGTTCCGACACGGCTGACAGCGCCGATTTCGATATTTCGCACAACGTGCCACACCACCTGGCTTTCACGGTGCAGCCCGCCCATACCATTGCGGGACAAAACCTCGTGCCGGCGGTGACCATACAAGACGCCTATGACAACACCTGCGATACGGACAATCGCACGATCACCTTGACGATCTCGACCAACCCCGGCGGCGCGGTTCTCAACGGAACCGCCGCGCTGCTCAGCGTCGACGGGGTAGCCACGTGGACGGCCGTGCAAGCCTTGAACATCACCACTGCCGCAACCGGCTACACCCTTCGGGCCAGCGGCAGCGGCGTCTTCAGCGGCTCCGACAACGTGGACAGCAACGCATTCAACATCACCGCCTACCCCGTGCTGAGTTCGTTCACCGTCGTGCCCGGCGCCAACCCGGTCACCGTGAATAACCCCATTACGCTGACCATCACGGCCCGCGACGTTTACAGCAACCCCATTCCCAACTACGTGACGCTTCAAACCGTGAACCTGACCTCGACCACGGGCGGCGACGGCACCAACATCGACTGGGACAACGGCCCGGCCACGCTGACCGATCACCTGGACGGCACGGCCGACCTGGGGGTTGGGACGACTTTCGACGCCGATGGCAAGATCTTGCTCGACATCACGAATCGGCGAGCCGAGTCCATTACCGTCACCGCTAACGATGCGGTCACCCCGGCCGTCGGCACCAGTGCGGCCATGCAGTGGAATCCATGGTTTCCGCTGTTGCTCCACATCACGCCGCCTGGCATCCCCGTTGCCGGCGTACCGTTCGACGTTGACATCTACGTCACGGACCAATTCGAGAATCTGACGAACGTCACCCAAGACTGCAATATCAGGCTGAGGCTCTCGGCGGGAACGGGGGTTCTGGGCGGGAACATCGACGGCACGATCACCACCGGCAACAGCGGCACGACCATCAGCGGCGTGACCTACGACGTGGCCGAGAGCAACGTCGTGCTGGTGATCGACCGCCTCAGCGGCAACTTCCTGGTTGCCGGCACGTCCGATCCGATCACGGTCACGGGAGCAACGCCCGTGGCCCTGCGGATCAGCGACATCGCCAACCAGACCGCCGGCGTTCCCTTCAGCGTGACGGTCAAAGCCATTGACGGCTTCGGCAATGAGTCGAAAGTGACGGCGGACACCGACATCAGCCTTCAGCTTTTTCTCGGCAGCGGCCTTCTGGAAGGAACTACCACAGGAACAATCACCGCCGGAACCAGTTCGGTGACAATCAACGGCGTTGAACTCAACACCTCGCAGATCGGGGCCGTTATCCGAGCCAGCCGGACCGGGGGCGACGTGCTGGCCGACGGCGACTCCAACGCCTTCCTCGTGTCTCCCGGCGCCCCCAGCAAACTGGCGTTGGACCTCATCGGCAATCAAGCAGCCAATGTGGCGTTTATTGTGACCGCCCATGTTCTTGATGACTACGACAACATCGTCGGCGTAACCACGGACACCGGCGTCACGGTGAGCCTCGCGACGGGAACGGGCACGCTCGGGGGCACGGTTTCGCGAACGATCCCCACGGGCGACAGTTCCATCGTCTTCAGCGTGACCTATGACACCGCCGAGGCGGGCGTCAGTCTGCGGATCGACCGCACCAGCGGAAATGCTCTGGCCTCCGGGGTCTCCAATACCTTCACCGTGAACCCCAGCCCGCCGGTCAGACTGCAGTTCGAGCCCGTCGGTTCGGCGACCGCCGGCTCAGCCTTCAGCGTCACCGTGGCTGCGGTCGACCTGGCCGGCAACGAAGGCAGCGTCGCCAGCAACACGACCGTGCAAATCACGATCAACAGCGGAAGCGGCAGTCTCAGCGGCACGTCAACCGGCGTCATCACCGCCGGTAACGGCAGAGTTACCATCTCCGGGCTCTATTACAACTACGCTGAAACCATCAGCCTCAAAGCATCAAGCATCGCCGGAGACGTGCTCGCCGAAGGGGTCTCGGAACAATTCAGCGTTTCGGCGGGGCCGGCGCAGTGCTTGCGGTTCTCGCAACAACCGACGACCAGCGACATCGGTACGCCGATCCACGTCGCCGTCGAGGTAACGGACGGCATCGGCAACAGAAGGTTCTTCCTGGGCGACGTGACTCTCTCGCTGGTGTCGCCGTCCGGCTGCGGAAGGGAGATCGAGGGCGTCACGACGGTTTCGGGTTTTTCGGGGGTGGCCTCGTTCAGCGTCATTATTCCGCAACCTTGCGACGGATACCGTTTTGCAGCGAGCGCGCCGGGGCTGTCCGGCGCGACCTCGAACCCCTTCACCGTCATCGCGGGCACGGACCTTTCCGGAAACAGCATCTCGCTGCTGATCGGCGAGACCGAGACAATGCTGTCGTTCTCCTATACGGTTTCCGGTCTCTCGAGCGTCGAGCCTTTCACGATTTCATGGGGTCTGAGACGTGACACGACCGATGGCGAGGCCGTCGACGAAGTGCTCGGCAGCATCGTCGCATCCGACACGTTCTATCGGACGCCTGGAAACCATACGATCATGCTGGGCGATATCCGCTCGCAGCTTAACGGGCGTTTCCAGTACGGCGACCGCGTGTTCGTGCATCTCGATTCCGGCAACTCCATCGCCGAGACGAGCGAGAACAACAACGTCGACACGACGACGCCGACCGTCAATCTGGTCAACGAACTGCTGAGACTCAAACCCCGCGGCGACGAGCCGACGGCGGAGGTCACCTACGTGATCGACAGCCCGGCCGATGTTCCCTCCTTCGCCATTCGCATCGGTCTGGATGACGACGGCGACGGGGATATCGATACGACCATCGCTGAGGGCAGACCCGAGGACGCCGACCTGACCCCCGGCGTCCACGCCGTCAGCATCAGTCTGTTGTCGGCGTTCGATGCGGTGCCGATCGCATCAGACGGGATGGTCCTGCTGACGGCTCAGTTGAATCCGGAGCAGGAGTGGGCGGAAAGCATTCCCGTCGACGACAATCTCCGGTCCGCGAGCATGAATTACCCGGTGGATCTGGTGCTGTCGGGACTCGAACACGTGCGGGCACCACGGGAGCGCATTTTCAACGTCAGAATCTCCTACTCGCTGAGCGACATGCCGGTCAGCGAAGACTTCGTCATCGCCTTCTACGCGTCCGTCGATAACAGCAACGCGATCAGCGAGGGCGACATCCGAATCGAGCGCCACACGATCAGCAACCCGGCGGACAAGACTCATGGTCTGCACACCAAGACCTTCCGTGTCACCGTGCCCGCGACGGTGCTGCCGGGCGCCGATTTCGTCCTGAAAGCCCGCTTGGACGACACGGACGCGGTCAAGGAAGTGAACGAGACAAACAATGCGATGGCCATGCCACGATACACGCCGGGCTCGACCCGGCACCTATGCGGTCTGATCGGTTCGGCGCCGCTGACCCTGGCCGTATTCGGCCTGTTGGGCATGAAACTCGCCCTGCCGGCCCGCTTGCGACGACGCAGTTCACATCTGAAAAAGCAGGGCATATCTGGGGCGGTGGGAGGCGGTGGAGACCCGCCGCCGGGGAATTGACCATACGGAAAGTCTCGTTCGCCGGCGACGACCTCGACGTTGCCCTACGAGCACGGCTTGAACCGCACCACGCAGCGCGAGCAGCCGTCACAGATCCGCTCGCCGAATTCGACGACGATGCCCGGCCCGAACTCGGTCGCCCACACGCGGTACTCGGTATCGCAAATGCGGTGACCAACCCTTCCCGCCAGGTGGCGGCGGTTCGATTCTGCCAGGAGATCGTACCAGGGGCAACGGGCCATCGAGATGGTCATCCCGCCGCCCGCGTCGCGGCTCGCCTGGAAATCAAACCCCTCGACCGTCAGCTTGGTCGTGAAGCACTCGCAAAGCGCCTCCATCCCCGACTCCAGGCCGGTCAGCGATTTGAGCTTGCGCGCCTGAATCTTGGGCATGACCCGCCAGACCTCCTCGTCCACATCCAGAGCCGGATCGAAGCCATACCGCTCCTCCATCTTCATGAACCACAGGCCGTCGACTGCGGTGTAGCTGCGCCGGAAGTAGTCGGCCTTCTGGGCGTCGGTCAATTCGATCATGGACATGCGCTCCGATGAGTACCGCGAAAACACGTGCCGCATTGTAACGCCAACGACGACGCGAATCCTCACCCCGCAAGGCCCCGACAGGGATTCAGGTCAGCAGCAGGATCGGCGGTCCTCCTCGCAATCCTCCGGCTCGGCAGCGGAAAAGAGCCGGGAACGGGCTGCTTCAGCAGCCTTTCCCGAAGGGCAGGCGGGCCGACCGCTTGACGTTCGGTTCGCGGCCGTGCACTCGTTCCCCTCCCCCTGTAATAAGCTCTATCGGATCACCGCGACACTCTCTCGCTCGATGATCTCGGGTTGGACGAGGACGCCGGTGGGCTCACTCACTTCACCGTCAACTCGGCGGGCCAGCAGGTTGGCCGCCGCGCGTCCGAGTTCGTGGCCTGGGCAGATGATCTCGGTCATGCGTCCAGCCAGATGCGCAAACTCCGCATACGTGAACAGCGGGTCGATACCGATGACAGAACAATCCTCCGGAACGCGCAGCCCCCTCCGCGACATAGCCGCAAGGACGTCCATGCTCACGCCGCCCGACGTGGCGAAGATGGCCGTTGCCCTGGTGCTTCTGATTGCCTCGATCAGCAAGGCCTCGTCGTGCTGGACGTCCTCTTGGGTTTCGGGATCCCGCCTGGCCAGTCGCAGGCATATCGACCGATAACCGCCGGCCCGCTGTGCCTCACGGAAACCACGGATGCGATCCACGACGCCGGCAGCCTTTCGATGATCCCAAACACACAAGACCTTCCGGTGACCCTTTCCGTAGAGGTACTCCCACGCCAGGCTGCCCACACGACGGTTGTCCAGATCAACGAACCACCGCGGGCCACCTGCCACACCGCGATCGAAAATGCTGATGCACGGTATCCCGGCGTCCTCCCATCGACTCACATACGCACCCCACAGTGCCGGATCGACCGACACGATCATGCCACACAAACCCGAGCGTATGACATGGTCGATCGCACCCGGGTCGCGCATGTACGACTCGGCATCAGGACTGGTGAGCAGGACCGGATAGCGGGCGTGGGCTTGGCCGGCCAGGGTGATGCCCCTGAAGATCTCCCACATGAGCATGGGGCGGACGTTCATGGGATCGGCGATCACGTCGCTGATGAATTGAAACGATACGCCAAAGAACGGGCTTTGGCGCCGCCCTAGCGACACGGCCATCACATTGGGCCGGTAGCCGAGTTCCTTGGCGGCGAGTTGAACCCGCCTGACGGTCTCGGACGCGTACTGCGAGAACTGCGGCTCGCGCTGTCGCACGATGAACGAGGCCGTCGACGGCGACACCCCCGCCCGTCGGGCCACATCCATAAGCGTCGGGACATCTCTGCGTTTCTGCAACCTGCAACCCCGCTTTCACTACGGGCGAATCATACGCCCACCATCCAAGTCGTGCCACGACATCGACTTGCCACTGAATCCGACCCTCTCCACAACCGGAAACGACACGGCCGCGAGTCGTGAAAGATATACCTGATGTGTCATTACAGGTGTACCCAATACATTACTACGTTATATATCTGCCTCGCAGTCGCACCGCCCACAACCTCGCCGAAGCACGCATCAGGCAACCCACGCCGACGCCGTCGCAAAAAAAGCGGCTTCCCGGTGAGATTTCGCTTGCAGCCGCGCAAAACATCGTGTAATCTATAAAACCGGTTGTATTATATCATACAACCGATTGTGTTACAAGATCGACGGTATCATCAGGTCGCGCGCCGACCGGGACATGTGGGAACGGCTGCGTGTGACGCAACCCCATACGAAGTAGCAGAAAGGAGCAATGGAAGGTATGACAAGAGAAGCACTAGGCAAGGTGGTCGCGTGTACGGCCTTGGCCGTCTCATGGCTCGCGGCCGTGCCGAGGGCCAGCGAGGGACAAGCGCCTGACATTTTTCCCTTCGGCCACGAGTCAGATTCCCATGTCGGGCTGTTCGCCTACTACCCTGATCTGGTCTCCTGGAAGAACCCCGATTGGTGGACTAATCCCGACGACGCGCACATGAAGCCGCCCATCGCGCAGATCTTCTGCGATCAGCTAGGCGAACGACGCGGCTGGATCGTGTTCTACGTGCATGAATGGAAACCGACCGGCGGTAAATTCCCAACAAATTCGTCGGATCCAAGGTGGATCGAGCTTCAGAGCGCCCTAGCTTTCGCGTATCAACACCTTAGACTGATACCCATCCTGCGCCTGCACTGGCTGGACAACACAGGAAATTCGGTGGAGGGCTGGCCTCCCGATTGGGATATGGTACCCCGGGGACAGCACTGGTCCGTGCCAGTGGACACTGAGACGTACGACAGTCTGAGAGGCGCCAATCCCGAGGACCCAGGCTATCAGGACATGGCTCTTTTGATGCGTACTGATTACATCAACTGGTGTACGCAGCTTGCCCGTTCACTGCGGAACGAATGTCGGTGGTTCATCATCGGCAACGAACTCAATCACTCCGCCGAGTACGGGGGCAGTCCCCCGTACACGGAGGGCGGGATAGTCCCCCCCTATTGGTACGCCAGCGTGTGGTCCGGTTGCTTCGCGGGCATGGCCCGGGACGAGAATGAACTCGGAGGTCCTACGAAATGCCAAGTCCTGGTCGCGCCGTTGACGCCGCACTCCCCGTCGACGGCTGGCCAGCCGTGGCAGGACAAGTTGCGGGACTACGCAAAGGCGGTGGACGTGGCCTACCGGGGGAAGTTCGGAGATGTCCCTGACCCTGACTCGCTCCTCCCGGGGTTTGCGATACACGGATATCCCGACGGATACGAAAGTTCATCGGGAGACTGCGAAGAGCACCCGATCATGAACCAGTTTTCACAGTATATATCCACGATCGAGACCACGGTGCATGATGACGGTTCGTATCCAATCGCGTACGCGCATGACACGGAGTACATCATCGACGAATACAACTCCTGGACCAGCGCTGACGGTGACACCACCTCCTACCATGAATATTCCATCCGCGGCATTCTCGACCACGTCTCCGAGCTACGCTCTACGTGGGCCCCAAACCGACTGCGTGCCGCCTGCTATTATGCCTACCGCGTCCCGATGATATACATCGATGGCAATCCCCAAGGCACCTTCTACGACTTGGTGGAACCGGACGGTTTATGGCCCCACCCTACTGATATCACACTGAGGTGGAAAAAGACCGGATTCATGCGCCGATACCTGAATTTTGCATTCGACGAACTGGTAGAGTACACCGGGTGTACACCACCATCAGAATGGTGTGGTTCCCAGTTGTTGGTTTTTCCTGATGGGACACCGGTCGTGGGAGAGTTCAACAACGTCTTAGACGGCGACCCCGAGACCTACGTCGCCGCGCGTCTGGACACCTCACCCGACCCCGATTATTGGAAGGGTCCTTATTTGCGTTTCGCTCTATGCCCCTGCGATTTGGAAGCAAGTTACGTGGTCGAGAGCATCAGCGTTAAGATCTATGTCGACAGTGAGGTCACGAACGCCAGCGTCTGGCTCTCTGTCGGTCCAAATGTCCTCGCTGGATTCCAGAACGTGACACTGTACGACGGGTGCATGTTCCGGACGGCGTGCCCCCTCACCGAGCTCTACGATCAGATCCTGGTGGAAGTCGACTGCCACGAAAGCTCGGGCAACACCGGGCTGCAGAACAACATTGGCGTGAGGGAGATAAAGATCGTCAACGCGCCCCCGCCGCCGATCACCGTCAGCGACATCGACGTCGGAGACGTCGGGCAGACGTCTGCCAGTGTCTCCTGGACCACGGAGGTGGCCAGCACCTCGCGCGTGGACTACGGCACGACGACGGACTACGGCTCCTACACTTACGATAGCGCAGAGGTAACCGACCACGCGATAACGCTGATCGGCCTATCGCCTGGGACCACTTATTACTACAAGGTCACTTCAACGTGCGACAACTATGAGGACGGGATCGAGTTCGGCCAATTCACATCCATGCCTGCCCCACCAACTATCGAGCGGTCGCCGGCGACGCTGTCGCCGTCATGCACGCAGGGCAGCAACGCCGCCAGCCAGAGCTTCACGGTCCGCAATAGCGGCGGCGGAACGCTGAGCTACTCGATCACGGACAACATGAACTGGCTATCGGTGACGCCGACCAGCGGTACCAGCACGGGCGAGACGGACACCATCACGGTGAATTACACGACCTCGTCGCTGACACCGGGCACGTACAATGGGGCGATCACCATCACCGCCAGCGGGGCGACCAACAGCCCACAGACCATCCCGGTAACACTGACCGTCACCGCCCCGCCGCCGACGATCACCATCAGCAACATCTACGTCGACAGCATCACGCAGACGTCTGCCAGGGTCTGCTGGACCACGAATGTGGCCAGTACCTCGCGCGTGGACTACGGCACGACCACGAGCTACGGCTCCTACGCTTACGATGGCACGCAGGTAACCGGCCACGCGATAACGCTGACCGGCTTGTCGGCCGCGACCACGTACCACTTCAGGGTCAGCTCAACGCGCAGCGGTTACCGGGGCGGCGTTTCGGAGGATCGCACGTTCACCACCGCCGTGGGCCCCATCATTATCACCAACATCGTGGCAACCCCGCAAACCTTCGGCGCCGTAATCTCTTGGACGACGAACATCCCGAGCACCTCGCTCGTCGAATACCGTAAGGCCGGTGCTGTAGGTGCAGATGGAAAGTGGTACAAACGTGGAAATGAGGATCTGGTCACCGGCCACAGCATCACGCTGGCGGGGCTATCCAGCAACACAACCTACGACTACCGCGTGACGTCGTCGGCAGAAGGATACGAGACCGCAACCTCGACGATACGACAGTTCACCACGCTCTACTGTGGTCCTAACTAGATACCCGCGGCGAGACATGCGCGCCCCTGCGCGCATGTCTCGCCCTCTTTGAGCCTGCTGGTCGTGGCCGACAGAGAGCAGATCGCCTCAGCGTCAGAACTTGTGGGAGCTAGACGGCCGGTGCTTTCTGAAGAAACGGCCCAGGGCGTCACCCGCCGATAATCTAATCTGCTTGCCGCCATTTCTATTGACAATAGATATCATTTATGCTATTCTTCGTATATGGATTATGGCTCGCTGGTGAAGCTGACCGGGACGTTGCCGTGCTTCGACCTGGCACTGCTGGTCCAGTCCTTCGATGACCGGCGGGAGGCGATTCGCGTACAGCTCTCCCGCTGGATGAAACAGGGCAAGCTTATCGGACTGCGTCGCGGCGTCTACACCCTGCCCGACACGTACCGGCGCGCGCCGGTAACACCCGCCAGGCTGGCAAACGACCTGTACCGGCCGTCCTACCTCAGCGGGCTTTGGGCTCTTGGCTTCTATGACATGATTCCGGAACGGGTGGTCTGGTTGACTAGCGTGACTCCGCGTGTTCCCCGTCGCTTCGAGAACCCGTTGGGTGTTTTCGATTATCGGAACATCAAACAGGATTGCTTCCTCGGTTTTTCGTCGCTAAGGCATGGCGGAGAGGAAATCCTGGTCGCAAAACCCGAGAAGGCGCTGCTGGATCATTGGCACCTCACCCCAGGCGAATGGACCAGCGAACGACTTGCGGAGATGCGATACCAGCACGTTGACCGGGTGGCAGAGGATCGACTCAGGGAATACGCGACGTGTTTTCGAAGCCCCCGGCTTGACCGGGCGGTCGAGCGGTGGCTTACCCTGGCCGCTGAAGAGGCAAAGGGCACGGTGACGCTGTGAGAGAGCAGGCGTTGGCAATCGTTCGAGAGGTGACCGATCCCGATCAGGCCCTCAATCAACTGCGGGAGTATCTCCAGACGCTCATCCTGCGGTCGTTTCATGAATCCGAGGCGTTCCGCCCGCTGGCTTTCGTCGGAGGGACCGCGCTTCGCTTCCTGCACGGTCTTCCGCGGTTCTCGGAGGATCTCGATTTCTCGCTGGTCACCGCTGATGGCTACGCCGGCCGGGAGTGGATGTCCAAGGTGAAGCGAGATCTGACCCTCGGCGGGCTCAACGCCGAGGTGACGTGGAACGACCGCAAGGCGGTGCACACGGCGTGGGTGCGACTTCCTGGAATCCTCCATGACGCGGGGCTGGCGGCGATGCCCGATCAGAAGCTGGCCATCAAACTGGAGATCGACACCCGGCCACCGGCCGGGGCACGCTGCGAACGCCGGGTGATCAGCCGACACCTGACTTTCCTGGTTCAGTATTACGATCTGCCATCCTTGCTGTCGGGCAAACTCCACGCAGCCATTACCCGGAGATACGCCAAGGGACGTGATTGGTACGATCTCATGTGGTACCTGTCGCGGCAACCGCCCGTGGAACCGAATCTGCCGCTCCTGCAAAATGCCCTTGACCAGACGCACGGAGTTGGCCGTTACGATGCGAAAGCGTGGGCGACGCTGGTTCGCGATCGAGTTCGTTCTATTGACATGAAACGGATTCAGGAAGACGTCCGTGCATTCCTCGAACGTCCGCTGGATGCCGCCCTGCTGAATAACGAGAACTTGCTTGGACTGCTTCCGACGGAGGGACCCACGGACTGCACGCCCGATCCGCCGTGAGTTCGCAAGAGGAAAGCAGAACAGGTTTGTCTGTCAGCCACGTTATTCAGCCATAATCTCGGTCCGCAAACCCTGCAATTCCTGCTATCACGGCCGTTTGTCAAGCAAGGGCATCGCTGCCTGCCCGGTGATCGGCGGCTTGCAGATCGCCCCCCAAAGGCTGCTGCTCGCGATCGGAACCTCGCAGAGTGCCCAAACACAGGACCCGACCAGTCCCCCAACCATTCTTGCCACGCGTCGCGGATGCTGGTAACTTGGCCCGTCGACGGGCGGCGGCACGACTTTGACGCGGACGATGTGCGAGGCAAACGCGAGAGTCCTGCGGGCCGACCGGTGATAGACAGGTTGAGTGACCATGCCCGATACGACCAAGAAAGACTCGCAACAGCGTGAGCCCAAATCCATTTGGGACAACGATCTGCCCGCGGGCGACTCTCCGCCCAGGCCGCGTGGGCCGTTGATTGCCGCCGCAGTGGCCTACGGCTGCTGGTTGATCTTCCTGTTGGTCATGACGATCCTGCGGATGACATACCACGCGTAGCCCGGAAGGCTCGCAGGCGGCTGTCGATGGTCAAGGACGATACACCCAACCTCGACCCACTCATCCTCGAGCGCAACCTGGCCGCCCTGCGTGAGGTCGATCCGGAACTCGCCCAGCGATTGGCCGATCTGCCTGACGCTTCCGGTCCCCCGCCGATGCCCGCCCGCACTCGCGACGGCAGACTCAGCTTCCGGTTGAAGCAATCTGACGGATGGATGACATGGTTCGGCCGGACCTCGATCCCCGGCGTGCGGGCCGCCGCCCTGCTCGACCGATTCGATGCGGGCAGGGCCAACGTCTTTTTCCCTGGCATGGGCGAGGGCAGCGAGGTCGAAATGCTGCTGCCTCGCCTAGGCGCTCATCGCGCGATTTTTGTCTGGGAACCCGATCCGGTAAACCTGAAGCTGGCCCTGCGGCTGCACGACCTGGCCGCCGCCATCTCAGCGAAGCGACTTGTCCTGATGACATCGGGCCTGGGACAACTGGCTGACGCCCTGTACCAGTGGCTGATGAGGAACCCGGGGCACCTTTGCCCCAACCAGATGATGATGTTTCCCTGGCAGACCCCGGCCGAGATCGCCCCGATTCGGTTTGCCGTCGAGCAGGCGTACCAACGAACCGAGCGGGACCGCCAGACCGCTCTGGCCCAGGTGCACCATCGCTGGCGTACAATGCCACACCCGCAAAGCCCTGCGGCCGGGGACGCTCCGGCACACGTGCTGATTCTAGCCCTCCACGCGCTCGATGAGACGTGGTCGACCGCCGACGCCCTGTCCGTAGCGGCCGCAAAGCTGGGCTGGCATGCCACGGTGGCAGATATCCGAACGCCCGGCGACATGCATTCGCTCGCCCGGGCGCGACGCGTTCTCGAATCGCCTCATGGCCCGCCGAGCTTCTCCATCCTGCTCAATGTCATCCGCGAGCAGGTCTGCGATGTCATACCCGCCGCGATACCCGTGGTCTGCTGGCTCAGCCATCGGGGGGACGTGTTCCATCGTGCCAGGCTGGGTGCGGTGGCGGTCACAAGTCCGGTCCTTCTCAAGAGAGCGCTGGCTGCGGGCATCGACCAAAGACGCTTATCCGTCTGTCCGTTGCCTTGCCTGGGCCCCGTCGAGCTGGACTGCCTTGAAAAGGAACGACCACTGGACGTGCTTCTGATCACCGACGCAGGCCCGATTGACGCTGCCGCGATTGCGCCGCGTCTGCCCGGCTATGCCCAGCTCTGGAAAGGCGCTGCGGATCTACTGGCGACCCAAATCGAAACCTTCACGGACGACCAAGCGGAGCGGATCCTGAGTCGAACCGAGGCGAAAGCACGTGCCCGTATCGACGAGCCGCAGGTGCGCGAGGAAATCCTGCGAAACCTGACCTGCCAGCTTGCTCCCTCGCTCCTGTGCCGCTTCCTCGCCGGCCAACTGAAGGCAAGCGGGCTCTCATTCCGTATCCATGGACCAGGCTGGACAGCCGCTTTTCCGGAGCATGCCAGCCCGCCTTTGACGACGATTCGCCAAAAGGTTGATGTGCTTCGCTGCGCCAAGGTTGTTATTCACGCCGATGTGACCGGCCTGCTGACCGGTGATGCGCTGCTTGCGGCCGGGTGTGGAGCCGCCGTGATCGCCCGCCGACATCCCTCGAACACCTTGCCGGGGGGCCTGGAGACGCTGCTCGCGCCCGACCACGAGGTGCTGACTTTCCTGACAGGTCGCGAGCTCATCCAAGCGGTGCGCCGCTTGCTCGAAGACGCGGCGTGCCGGTGCGACCTTGCCGCCATGGCTGTGCGACGATGCCTTGCAGATCACATGCCAGAAGCACGTCTTGAAACCCTGAAAGCTGCCGCAACCTCCGTATTCTGATCTTGCCTATCTTAACCTAACCTTTTGGTCCGAAAAAACTTCTGGTCGATCGGCGCGGCGGTAAAGTTTTGCGCAACATGCGACCGATAAAAGCGCAGGTGTCGGCTCAGCGAGCCGCGCTGTGGAACTGCGGTCCGGGTCAAGGCGGATGCCTGGAGAGTTTCATCTGTACTCATTGGAAGGCTGCAACGACCATGAGAACCATCGCCATCGCCAACCAGAAGGGCGGTTGTGGGAAAACCACAGTTAGTATCAATCTGGCCGCTTGCCTGGCTCGGGAGGGTCGCCGGACGCTACTGGTCGACATGGACCCCCAGAGTCATTGCGCTTTGGGATTGGCCGTTCCCGAAGACCAGATTGAGGTGAGCATCCACGATGTCATGATGCATCGCAACAACGGAGATCGCATCGAGATCACCCGCTGTATCTGGCAGATTACGGCCAACTTCGACCTAGCCCCCTCGACCACCGCGCTCTCGGAGTTTGAACTCATCGGACCAACGCTGCCGGACGCGGAACAGAGACTGGGCGACGCCCTGGTTTCGGTCAGTGACAAGTATGATTTCGCTCTGGTGGACTGCCCGCCACATATCGGTCTGCTGACACTCAACGCTTTTCACGCGGCGAGCGAAGTGATCATACCCGTGGACACCGGGTATTTCTCGCTTCAGGGGCTGACCAAACAGCTCGAAACCCTTGAGGCCATTCGCAGCACACGCCAGAGCCCGCTTGAGATTCGCGTCCTGGCCAACCTTTACGATGTTCGCACCAAACTGGGCCGCGAAATCCTCAACGAGCTGAAACGCAAGTACGGACACCTGATGTGCCACACGTTCATCAACTTCAACACCAAGCTTCGTGAAGGAGCCAGTTTCGGACAGCCCATCACGGAATACGACCCCAACAGCATGGGTTATCGCGATTTTGCCCGCCTGGCCCGCGAGCTGATCTCGTCCGGCGGCCCCGAGATGGTGCCAACGGCGATTCTGCGACAGGCCGACGATCTGGCGGAGCGCGCAGAGAAGCTCTTGGCAACCAGCAAGCCGCTCTTCGGAAAGGGCGAGCTCAGCCAAGCCGGCGATGCCACGCCCGCCACCCCTGAGGAAGTGCAGAAGAAGATCGAGGGCATTTACGGAGTCCACAAGACTAACGAGGGCGTTTTGTTTGCGACCGAGGCCCCTGGGGCCACCAGTGTGGCCATCGCCGGTGACTTCAACAACTGGCAGCCCGGAGCGACGCTCATGGAGCGCAACGGCGACGGGAACAGCTTCGTGGCGCTCCTGCCATTGCCGCCGGGTCGCTATCGCTATCGGTATGTGATCGACGGCCAGTGGAGAAGCGACCCGAACAACGAATATGTCGAATCCAACCCCTTCGGCGAGCTGAATTCGGTCGTCGAAGTATGATCGTCAACCCCAATGCCCAGCCGGCGGCTCGCCATGCTCCCGGAGAAATGGCGAGCCGTTGTATTTCCGCTCGGGCTGACCTCCCCAGCCACAAACGCTGCCCCTCCTGCCGCCCACGGTCATCCCGCCGAACGGATCAGGTCCGAAGACCCAACCACTTCCGCGAGGACCGCTATCACTGAGGGTCAAGCCTCCTCATCAGCCTGACGGCTCCGCCGTTGCGGCGGGAGATCCATGAACAGCGTAAGCCGTTCCAGATCGACGGGCTTGAGCAACTTGCGGAGATATCGCTTGGCCGCACCGATGCCCGTTCGACGGCTCATGTGCATCAGCACCACGTGCGGGCTGCGAACCCGCTCGAAGAGCTGAGGCAGGTCGTCGATATGCGTGTGCCGGCCCTGCCGAGCGCGCTCGAGATGCTCGGGCTCGAAAAACGTGCACTCGAAGATCAGCACCTCGGCGTTGCGAACATGATCCCGGTCCAGAAATGAGCCGATGGCCGAATCGGAGCAGAACGCCAGCCTCGGGATTTCAAGCCGGTCTTCCACAATTCGCCCCGACCGCTTCAACTCGGCGATCTGCCGGCCGGAAAGGGCGGCGAACTCGGGCTTGAGTTTCTTACGAACCTCGACGAGCGAGAAACCCAGCGTCGGCCCCGGATGACAGACCCTGAAAGGGCGGATGACCAGGGACCGGTGCAATTGAAAGTCCTCGTCCTCATCAACGCCGACGATTATGCCAGGGGAAACGTGCCCCTCGATACGCCCCCAGACCCCAAGAAGATCCTCAATGGCCGGGACCAGCTTGTGATGGACCAAGACCGTCCCGGGAGCGTTACCCTGGAAATGGCGCTGAGAAAAGTAGTAGGCCAGTCCTGCCGCGTGATCCATGTGCCCGTGGGACAAGCAGATATGGTCAATTCCGATTGCCTCACGGGGGGCCCGGCCGATGTCAAAAGCGACGTTCATCTCGGGGGCAATCAAGATCGTCTCCTCCCCCGCCAGGCTGAAGCCCTGGAGACGAACGCCGCCAACGGTCTTCTCAATCAGTCTCGAAGCCATTCGCCCACTATGCCCACAAACGCCGTTTTTGCCAAGGGGGCCCTAAGCAGCAGATAGTCTTTGGAGTGTGCGAGGAACTCGCCGGGGGCATTCTGGGAGTACAACAAGCCGCTGGTCGGACCATGCGGAGGAGACGGGCAGACGAGATGCCAGTAGCACGTCCGCCGAGATTATCTCGCACTCACGAGCCGACCGATTGTCACTGGCGCTTGCGTTTTTTGCATCGGCGGCTATATCTTGGGCCGCCAAATGTCGTTATACTCCAGATCTGGTGCCTGCCCTGGATGACATCGGCCGAGTGTCTGGAACGCACTGGCGGCCCGGGGCCGGATCGGTTCGCGGACGCAACAGGCCCCCTTGGTGACTTTGGGCATATAAGCATGCGCTGCCCGTACTGCAAGGAAATCAATCAGGACAAGGTCATCGACTCGCGTCTCAGCGAGGGCGGCGAGGTCATTCGTCGTCGGCGAGTCTGCCAGTTTTGCCACAAACGATTCACCACCAAGGAGCGGGTTGAAAACGAGGTCCGGCTTCTGGTTATCAAGCGCGACGGCACCCGGGTTCCTTACGATCGGTCGAAAATCCTCGCGGGCCTGCAACGGGCGTGTTACAAGCGGCCGGTCGATGACGACTCCCTAGCCAAACTCGTTGACGCAGTGGAGGATGCGGTCTTCAAGGAGCATGACCGGGAAGTCAGCAGTCAGACCATCGGTGCCATCGTCGCCGCGAAGCTGCGCGACGTCGACCCCATCGCCTATGTTCGCTTCGCCAGCGTCTACCGCAGGTTTGCCGATCTCGGCGAACTTATCGACGAGGCCAAGAGCGTCTACGATCGCAGCCGCAACGACGTCCCCGGTCAACAGAGCTTGTTTGAGTGAATGACGTGCGTGATTCCGGACCGGAAAGGCGGAAGTCATTGTCTTCCCGGGCGTGTCTGTCACATACTACTACCGATGGTGCACGAGCGTAGGGAAAGGGTAGTGTGTTTGCGAAAGGCAAGCACGAGCACAAGACCGCGCGTCGGCTCGTGCTCGTTTTTCGCCGCCCACGTTATTTAGCGTCTCCCCCAGAGACGTCCTGCCGGTTATCTCAAGAGAATCCGATTCCGTCCTCCCCTGTTGCTTTGCAGAAAAGGAAACACCCGCATTGCCGGTTTGTGAGTCTCTTGCGTCGCGACCAGGTGTGCGTTTTGCGCGCATCTTTTGGTTGCGGCGGAAAGCCGCCTTGGGGAGCGAAGGTCTCGTTTCCGGGGCGCGTCACGAAAACCTCGTGGGTCTAAACGGTACGGTGTTCCCCGATTTAGCCGTTTCCCCGTCCGTGATCCTCTCGCACACATATACCGACACGAAACCCGTGCTGCTTTTCTCCACGATTTCCAACCCGCTGCGAATCATCATTCCTTCCAGTATCCAATCCAGGGTCGAGAACTCCGTCTTGATGTGTTGTATCGTCCGTTGGGCCATCTCGTCACCTGCTTGTGACCGGACTCCATCCACCACCGTCTTGAAGAAGACATCGTAATCATCGGTCGTTGAAGGAAAGACAACGTCGCGCAGGTAGAGTCGCCGTCCCGGACGAAGGCTTCCCGTTATCACATCTAGCGCTCGCGACTTCCAGAAATCCGGAAGGTGGTGCAGCGCCAACTGGGTGATGATTCCGTCCACTGGATGATCCGGCCGGAAGCCGGAAAGAAACCCGCCCTTTTCGAACGTCACGCTGCTGACGCCGCGTTGCTCCGCTTTCCGGCGAGCATATTCCAGCATGGCTGGGGAGACATCACTGGCATACACATGCCTGACCGCCGGGGCAAGAGCGAGGGCGCATTCCCCTGTGCCGGTCCCGATCTCCCACACGATCGAATCCGACGAGAGCAGCAGGGCCCTCTGGATGTCCTTCACCTCACCGCCCACGTCGCGCAGCGTCTGCATGCGTCGGTCGTAGACCCGCACCTCGTTCTCGTCGCGATAGTCCGTGCCGACTTGAATCGTCTCATCATATTGCCACGGATTGTTCACGAGAGATTCTCCTTGCCGAAGGAGGCCGAAGAAGATCCGCGTCACACACCGGCCGGGCGATCGGGCCGTGGCGCTCTTTTACGGCCCCTTGCGACCCTCAGAGGCTACCCACGGCGTCTCGGCTCCTCCGTTCCTGCTGAACCGCCGACCGCCTCCCTACGGACACCCCCGCCACCTGCCAGCACGAAACCTCCATATTATTTCCGCAGGCTGTCGGACACAATTGCAAAGAACCTTGTTCGTGAGCCGGTGCTCAGTTGTCATTCTGCCGGTGCATCCTACAATCTGCGAAGAAAAGCGATCAACTCTCGGCGATTAGCGATAGACAGGGCGGGAGCATGTGCCGACGGGGACGTCGGCACCACAATCCACGCCGAACGAAGGACGTGAGCCGAATGGCGAAGAGAGAATCCAACGTACCGGCCGGCCAGCGTCGCTTCGGAGCTCACATGTCCATCGCCGGCGGCGTACACGCGGCTTTTCGCCGGGCGGTCGAGGTCGGATGCGACTGTTTCCAGGTATTCGTCAAGAATCAGCGGCAATGGAGCGCTCCGGTCCTGACGGTCGAGGCGGTCCGCTTGTGGGAGGCGGCCCGAAGCAGGACGGGGCTCGGCCCGGTCGTGGCCCATGCGACTTACCTGATTAACTTGGCCTCGCCCGACCGCGCCTTGTGGCGGCGCAGCATCCACTCGTACACCGATGAGCTGCGCCGTTGCGAACGGCTGGGGATTGTCGGGCTGGTGGTGCATCCGGGCTCACACAACGGCCGAGGAGAGGGCTGGGGTATTCGCCGGATCGCGGCTGCACTGAACGTCATTCACGCTCGAACGGAAGGCTCGCGCACAAGAACCGTTCTGGAAACCACCGCCGGTCAGGGCACCGGCATCGGCTGGCGATTCGAGCACCTGGCCGGGATCATTTCGCAGACTGATGCCCCCCACCGTATCGCTGTTTGCGTCGATACCTGCCACCTCTTCGCCGCGGGGTATGACCTGACAACCGATGCGGGTTATGCGGAAACCTTCCAGGCATTCGACCGCATCATCGGCCTTGACCGCTTGCTGTGTTTCCACATGAACGACTCGAAGAAGCCGCTGGGCTCGCGCGTTGACCGCCACGAACACATCGACAAAGGCCGCCTGGGCCGCAGTGCTTTCCGCCGCCTGGTCAACGACCCGCGTTTCTTGGGCCGTCCGATGATCTTGGAAACGCCAAAAGGAGCCGACACTCGCGGTCGGGATTTCGATCGCGTCAACTTGCGTTTCATACGGTCGCTGCTGAGAGAACCCGACACCTGACCCAACGTTCGACAAGCACTTTAAACCGTTCGAGGAGCAGTCTTTGCGATCGTCTTCAGCGTCCGGCCTGCAATCTTGCCGCCAAACCCCCAACTATGGCATAGGGATCAATCTGCTGAACGCCCTCTTTTTTTCTTGACACTCGGCCCGCCGCCGCATTATTATCTGTTTCGCCTTTGGCGGCTTCGGCGGCCGAAAAAGGCGGCTCACATCGGTATCCGGTCAGTTCGGACGGAGACGTCAAATGGGGAGAGTTGAGGACGAGATCCCAACTATCAAAACCTTGCAGTGGGTGTGAACGGCACCGCGCGTGCGGCGCCGGGGATGTGGAGTTTCTGTTTTAGAGAGAGAGGAGCACGCAAATGTCCGGTACACGAATACAGGTTGGCACTGCCATCCTTGTGGGGATGCTCTTGCTGGTCTCACCAGCAGCCGGGGGTGTCCGCTACTCGGAGCAAGGCGGTATCCAACAGATATGGATCACCGCGGATGCCTTCACCGCCCGCAGCATGAGCGACGGGACACCCGACTACTTCCCGGATCCGAAGGCCAATGCCCCGCTCAGTGGCAGTGCCTACTACTTCGGCAAGGATGTCAATCACGCCGGCAGTTGGTCGCACAGCGGCGGCTATCAGGAGGACTGGTGGGTTCAATACGAGATTCCGAAGAGTGCGTTGCCGGCCCACTTTAATCTGACGGGGGATTGGGGCGTCTGGTTCCGCAGCCAGATTGCTGATGCGGCTGAGTACGGTGGGACGCCGGGTGGAAATCCTGACATGTTCTGGGATTCCGACTGGTTGTTTGTAAACGGTCATCCCTCCGACCTGAATGTCAGCAACCCCACAGAGGCCGATTGGCAGGCGGCCCTGGCCGGCAGAGCCAATGATGACGACCGCGTTCTCCAGAACTTCATTTGGGTGGATCCCGACTACATCGGCGGCGTCCGGCCCAACTGGACCTGGCTGAACACTGAGCAACCCGACGATCGGGATTTCCTGGCCAAGACCTTCAATCTGGTCGACAATAAGATCACCTTCCGGCTGTACGAGCGGGAAGCCGGTGTCTATAACGGGCGGATCGACGTGATCTGCTTTGCCAGAACCGGCCATCCAGACAAACCGGGCTTCGTGGACTACGTGCCGACGGACGCGGACTTCCTGGCATCTGTGCCCGAACCGTCATCGCTGCTGCTGCTGCTTGCGGGCACGATGTTCCTGAGAAGGCGGTCGTAGCCGAGCCTGTCCGGTACAACCCGGATGGTTGTGAGCAAATCCCGATGATGAGCGACAGGTGGGCTGCAGTTACAAGTGATCACTGCAGCCCACCGATCGCCACGGGTCGGAGCCTGTGATCCGGTCGGTTCGCTGCGTTCAGGAGCAAATCTGTGCGGCAAGAGTCCGCAGCGATTAAGCCGGCAATCAGGCCCGTGCCCGAGCATAGCTCGGGCCGGTAGCTTCGCAGAGAACAGATTTCAGAAAAAACAGAAGACAGTGGAGGATGTGCCCATGCGCAATACGATCCTGGCCGTGGCGGGGCTGGCGCTGTGCTTGCCCGCGTTCGGACAGACAAATCTGCTGGTCAATCCCGGCTTTTCAGACCCGGTCGGACCCGGGGCCTGCGGCCCCGAGCGCGGCTGGCGAGACAAGACACACCCGACAGGCTGGCAATGCAGCGACTGGAACCGCTTCAGCCGCTGGTTTGCCAAGAACGAGGAAAACGACTGGGAACTTATCAACCTCTGCCCTGGAGGACCGAACGCGGACGGTTATTACGGAGCCCTCGAGAACGCCGACAAGCTGACCGCTGCCATGTACTTATACCAGACGGTTGCCGTGGAACCCGGCAAGACATATCGGCTTTCGGGTGTGTGGGCCGCGATGTCCAGAATGCGGGCCGATGGTCGGTGGACGAAAATGCGCGCCCACGTTCAACTCATCGACGGCCCCGTGACGGGAACGGTGCTGAAGGACCGCTCCGTCATCGTCGGCGACCGCTATAGTTTCCCCTTCTTCGGCTGGGAAGAGTTCACGCCGTTGATCGCCACCCCCACAACCGCCGAGCTCACGGTGAAGATCTGGGCCGAGCAGTTGGCCCCCGCGACATGGTCTCACATGGAAGCGATCGTGGTGGACGACCTTGTCCTGGCCGAGGAGACCGACTGCACGCTTCAGCCGGAGATAGACAGCCCCACAAACGACGCCGGCGCCGCCGTCGGCGTCATCAGCACCCAGACCGGCGATCGCAGTGTCCCCCGAGCCAGTACGCAGACTCTGACTATCACGGGCTTGAACTTCACGCCCGATCAGATGGCCGTCAAACTCAAGCGGAAGGGCTCGGCAGATATCGTCGGCACGATCACCAGTTCGACGGCGACCAGTATCGTCGCCGATTTTGTCCTGCCTGCCGACATGGCCTTGGGCCCCTGGGATATCGTGGTGACCGGTCCGGGCTGCGTTCCGGCGGTCGCCCCGGGCGCGCTGGAGGTCTACCTGCCGGCTTTCAGCAACGGCAGTTTCGAGAGCCCGGCGGCACCTGCTTGCACCCCCACGCGGACGCCGGATTTCCCGACGGACTGGCTGGCCTGTGATTCCGGTCACTGGCGGCACGACACCATCTGGGGCGATCTTTATGTCCCCAATCCCGACATGCGGCAGAACTTCCTCAACCTCAACGGCTATACCATCGGGAACAACCCCTTGTCCTGGACGCCCACCTGCCCGGCGGACGGCAATAACTACGGTACGATGGCCCGGTTGACGGCAGGGATCGATACGAGCCGCAGTGCGACGGCGTTTCAAACCTTCAGTGTCACGCCGGGTCAAACGTACACTTTCAGCGGGCTTTTCGCCTGGAAAACGGCCCTGGGTATTGCCCGAATGGGGCTTCTGGACGGCGACAGCTCGGTGCGCATTTCAAACCTGACCACCTCGCCGACCAATAACAAGATCCTGGTGAACGTCACCTCGGGCACCAGCTTGTCCAACTGGAAGTTCGCTTACTATAGCGCGGTCGCGAACACACCCCGAATGACCGCTTTCTTCTTCTGTGAACAGAAGGACGTCACCAGCACCGAAATCTCTCTCCATGCCGACGCGCTCTCGGTCAAACCGTGCGTGGACAGCTTCACCCTCAACGGCACCATCACCCCGTCGCAAGGCGAATCCGGCAAGGTGGTGCAGATCACCGCCATTCCCGGGAGCGGCCTGGTATCTTCACCGGAACCTCCGGTTGTGATCCTGGTCGGGCCGGCGGCAATCATGGCCACAAACGTGCAGGTCGTCGGGGGAACCAGCATCCGCTGTCAGCTTGATCTGACCAATGCCCCCGTGGGCACCTACAACGTCGTGGTTATGCAACAGGGTTGCGTCAACGACACTTCATTGCAGAACGCGTTCCAGGTCGTCCAACCGTATGCGGTCCAACTCAACAGCATCAGCCCTGCCCATGCGACAAACGACGGACCCGCGGTGGTGACCCTTACCGGCACGAACCTGGAGGGTCTCAACGGCATCAAGCTGGTACGCGACACCGGCGGCAGCGAGATCATCGGCACTCTCGGCCCCGCCGGCTCCAACCAGACCGAGCGGACGGCCACGTTCGACTTGAACGACAAGGAAATGGGTCGTTACAACGTAGTGCCCATAGTGGTTGGCGGTGCCACGCCGCTGTATCGAGCATTCCTGGTGGTGGCTGCCGCGCCCTCCAATCTCAGTTTCGAGATCGGCACTAATCCCAACGACCCGCCCGGCGGTCCCTGCGTCAACGGGACCTATGACCGCTCGCGGGCCTTGCACTGGGACACGGTCCCGGCCGAAATCAGCTGGATGCGGGATACTCGCGTCTACTTCTCGGCCCCCTGCCCCCAGGAAGGTGATCACTATGCGAGTTTCACCGCATACGACACGGTCGTCTTGCGGGCTTTCCAGACCATCAAGGCTTCGATAGGTCAACGGGTTGACGCCTCCGCATACCTGTACAATAAAATAGCGGATACCTCCATGTCTCACCCCACCCGTCTGATTCTGCTTGACGGTGACGAGAACGGCACTGAGTTGGCCTCCGTTGAGGTGGTATCTCCCATGGCAACCTGGCAGCAGGTCCAGGTGAGCGGCACGGTCTTCAGCGGATTGGCCACCGTAATGGTCGAGACGATAGGATCCGTCGGCCGTGCCGTGAGCCACGTCGACAACGTGGGCATTGCTCTGGTTGGAGGCTGCTCGCCGGTCGAAGTCGACGCAGACAACGACAGCGATGTGGATCAGGCGGACTTCGCGGCCTTTCAGGTGTGCTTCGCCGGGGAGGGTGTGACGACGTTGCCCGATGCGCCTTACTCATGCAGGTGCTTCGATCACGATCGCGATCTCGACGTGGATCTGGCGGACTACATGGCGTTCGAACGTTGCTCGACGGGACCCGGCATACTGCTGGACGTGCACAACCCGCCCGAAGGGTGTGTGCCTTGAGCCGTCGGACAGGGATTCGCGGGGGTTGGGCAAGCCGTTGAATGCCGCCTGACCGGCTGCTGCCGTTGAAACACGTCCCTCTTTGCCGGGGTCGGTCGGTACCGGACGGCCACGGCAAAGGGGGCGTGGGTTGCTGAAATCGTCGGCAGGGGTTTGTCGCCTTCCACGTGTCCTTGTCTGAACCGCCGGCGTGCCTCTCTTGACACTTTTCGCTGCCGCCGCTTCAATTCCATCGGCCGCTGATCATACTGCGGTCTGCGAGCACCTAGCGAGGAATACCATGGCCAAGGTCAAAGCATTCGCACTCGGTTTGGATTTCGGGACCAATTCGGCTCGGGCGTTGATTGTCGATCCGGCCAACGGGAAGGAGGTCGCCACGGCCGTGGCGGGGTATTCGAGCGGCGAAGCCGGCATCATCCTCGACCGGCGTGATCCGAACGTCGCCCGACAGCACCCGGATGACTGGCTGACGGCGATGTGCAAGTGTACGAAGGACGCCCTCAGGAAGGCCAAGGCGGTCAAAGGCTTCAAGCCCGAGGGAATCATAGGGATCGGCGTGGACGCGACTGCCAGCACACCCCTGCCGGTGGACGCGACCGGCGAGCCGCTGGTCCGGCAAAGAAGATTCGCCAAGAACCTCAATGCCCTGGCATGGCTGTGGAAAGATCACACGTCGTTTGCCGAGGCCGCCCAGATCACCGCCGCGGCCTCGAAGGAACACCCTGAATACCTCGCCAAGTGCGGCGGCACATACAGCAGCGAGTGGTTCTGGTCGAAAGCGTTGCACTGCATCCGCGTCGCACCTGAGGTCATTCAAGCGACGGCGGCGTGGGTCGAGCAGTCGGACTTCATCCCGGCCGTGATCACCGGCAACAAAAACCCCGCCGAATGGAAACACAACATCTGTGCCGCAGGTCACAAGGCGATGTATCACGCGAGTTGGGGCCTGCCGGCCGCGGACTTCCTCGATCGGATTGATCCGGCTCTCGGCGATCTGCGGCGGCGCGGAACATATGAGAAAGCCTACTCCTCGAACGAGCGGGCCGGCATGCTGTGCCCGGAGTGGGCGGCCAAGATGGGCTTGCCCGCGGGCATTCCGGTGGCCGTCGGGTCGATTGACGCTCATCTGGGCGCGGTGGGCGCGGGCGTCAAGCCCGGCTCGCTGGCCAAGATTCTCGGCACCAGTTCCTGCGACATGATGATCCACCCGAACACCAGCCCTCTGCCCGACATCCCCGGCCTGTGCGGGATCGTGGACGGGTCCATCGTCCCCGGCTACTTCGGCCTGGAGGCCGG
>Ga0116146_1000357_pt1 | contig 58407 bp, 37 predicted proteins | sample AD_JPNHG2_MetaG_FD_89748 | JGI IMG/M metagenome (GOLD analysis project Ga0116146, IMG submission 89748) | Active sludge microbial communities of municipal wastewater-treating anaerobic digesters from Japan - AD_JPNHG2_MetaG | ecosystem: Engineered > Bioreactor > Anaerobic > Digestate | place... | reverse complement strand
GCCCGGCAGGAGTAGCTGCGAGCGCCGAGCGGCGAGCCGCGAGCTGGGAAGAGCCACGTGGTTTCTCTTCGGCTCGTGGCTCGAAGCTCGTGGCTCACGGCTCCCGTGCCTGGCCGGCAGGCATGCACCTCCTGTTCGCGTGCGGCTCGGAGGCGGCCGGCGAAAGGATAGCCAAACGAGTAGCGGCAGGCCGCCGCACCGGTTCTTTGACAATTCGGTCTAACCTCCCGCGGGTTGGCAACCCGCGGGAGGTTGGGGAACGGGAGGGTGAAGGGCACGGCGGGCTACTCGCCCTGCCCCGCCCCGATGCACCAGAGCTGCTTGAGGCCGCGGATGTAGATGCGGCCGCGGGACATGGCGAAGGAGGCGAAACACTGGTCCGGGATGGCGATCTTCGCGACGAGTTCGAAGGCCGGACCGGCCTTGGTGACGTAGGTGACGCCGTCGTCGTCGGGCCAGTAGATGTGGCCATCGGCGAGGACAGGCGAGGCGCTGTGGTGGCGGCCGAGCTTCTCCATCCAGAGGATCCTGCCGGTCTTCGCCTCGAGGCAACTGGCGTGCGCGCCGCCGCCCACGACGCCGTCGGAGACGACGAAGAACCAGTCCTTGAATGCGAGGGGCGAGGGGACGTAGGAGACGGCCTTGGGGTTCTTGGGCTCGTGCCAGAGGACGTGGGTGTTGGTGACGTTTCCCTGGCCGTCGGGGCGGATGCCCATGAGGTGGAGCGTGGGGAAGCCGCCGGTGACGAAGACGATGCCCTGGGTCATCACGAGGCTGGCGGCCATCTGCTCGGTGGGGCCGTCCACGATCCAGAGCGGCTTGCCCGTGTCGGGGTCGTAGGAGGCGACGCAGGCGGAGCCGGAGAGGATGAGCTGCTTTCGGCCGGCGGCGTCGAAGAGGACGGGGGGGACGTAGGAGCGGACGCCGGCGGGTCGGGGCGCGAGCCAGCGCTGGGCGCCGGTGGCCTTGTCGAGCGCGACAAGGTAGGCGGGGCCCTTGGGGCGACTGTCGTGGTCGCCGTTGAGGATGACCAGGTCTTTGTAGAGGAGCGGGGAGCTGCAAAAGCCGTGGGCGGCGAAGAACTTGCCGGGGCGCTGCTCCCAGACCTTGTTGCCCTCGAGGTCGTAGCAGGCGACGAACATCTCGGCGCGGTCCTGGAAGGCGACGAAGACGTGGGAGCCGTCGGTGGCGGGGGTGGAGCTGGCATAGGAGTTGAGGTTGTTGATCTTTTCGAGGGGGGCGACCAGCACGTCGCGGCTCCAGAGGAGCTTGCCGTCGTGCGCGTCGAGGCACAGGAGGATGCGGCGGAGCTCGGCCGGCTCGGCGGTGGTGAGGAAGAGGCGGCGGCCCCACACGATGGGCGAGGAGTGGCCTTTGCCGGGGATGGGGGTCTTCCAGGCGACGTTTTCGGTTTCGCTCCAGCGGAGCGGGAGGCCGGATTCGAGCGACGAGCCGTCGCGCCGCGGCCCGCGCCATTCGGGCCATTCCTCGGCGGCGGCGAGGGGGGCGAGGAGCAGGAGGAAGGCCCCGAGGGCGGCCAGGCGGTGTTTCATCAGTCTTCTCCGTCGGGCAGTGGTCCTCCGCGCGGACCAGGACAACGGGTTCCGCGCTCTCCCCCGGCTCAGCGGAGGCGTTCGAGGGGGTAGCTGTCGAGCAGTGCCGCGACTCGGGCCAGCTCGTGCTTGCGCCAGGCGCGGTCCACGAGGTCGAGGGTCAGGCGGGCCGAGGCGACGATTTCGCCCGGCGCGTTGCTCTGGGCCACCAGGTCGCGGGCCGAGGCGATGCGCTGGGCGAGGCGCAGCCGCTCCTCGGGCGGCGCGGCGGCGGCGGCATAGGTGATGACGGCGCCGGAGGTTTCGATGCGGTACGAGCGGAGCTGGAAGGGTTCGAGGCGGACGGTGAGGAGCGCGCCGGTGACCTCCTGGGTGGCGTCGGGCTCCTGGGGCAGGGGCCCCTCGTGGTCGGGGAGGCGGTGCTCGCTGACGAATTCGGCGGGGAGCGCGGCGGGCAGCGGGCGCTTCGTGACAGAGGGAAGGACGAGGTCGGCGGCGGCCGCCAAGTCGCGCAGTTTGACGTCGCTGCCGGAGAGCGCGACGTGGGCGGTGACGGGGAAGCGGGCGCGGTTGACGAGGTAGAAGAAGCGGCCGTCGGCGCGCTGGAGCTCGCGGACGGCCACGGGGTCGGCCATGCCGGCCACGGTGCTGAAGGGTTCGGCGGGCAAGGCGCGGTAGGCGCGTGCAAACTCGCGGAGGGCCTCCTCGTGGCCGGCGGTGGGGAGCGAGCCGCCGCCGAGGGTGAGGCTGAGGGCGTCGAGGTCGGCGAGGCCCTGGGCGCAGGGTTCGAGGAACTCGCGGCCGGCCGGGGCGGGGTAGGAGGCCCGCGCGGGGTGCTCGGCCCACCAGTGGCTGCGGAGGGGCTGGAGTGCTCCGATGGTGGACTCGAAGGGGCGGTAGGCCACGGCGAGGGCCACGCGGCCGAAGCCGGCGTACGGGGCGCTGCCTTCGGCGGAGAAGGCCAGGTCGCGCGCGAGCGCGACGGCGGGATTCGGCCCGCGCGAGGCGAATCGGTAGAGGAGGTGGCGGTCGTCGGTCGGGCGCACGACGCGGCGGAGCACGAGGTTGGTCGGTCGCTCCTTGTAGAGCGACACGTCGAGCCCTGCCTCGCGGTACAGGGTGTCGAGCGAGCCGATGCGTCCCGACAGCGCGGTGAGGTTCAGGAGCGGGTGCGGGCTGGCGCTGTCGGGGAGGCCGATGGTCAGGTAGAGCTTGAGGTCGGGCCGCTTGCTTTGGACGCGGCTGGCGAGTTCCACGTAGAGCTGGCGGAGGCGGCGGCAGCGGTAGCTGATCCAGAGGTCGTACTTGTTCGCCAAGAGCCAGCGGGCGCGCTCGGAGAAGCGGGTGGGGCCGGTGCGGCATTCGGGGGGCAGCTCGAACTTGGCCTCGCGGGCGAAGTCGGCCACCGTCTGGTCGTCGTAGCCGCACTGGATCGAGCCGAACCAGGTGGACTGCTCGGGTCCGAGGACGAGCGAGACGCCGGCCAGGGCGGGCGAGGCGCTGTAGCGCTCGACGATCTCGGTCATGCGGTCGAGGAGCGCGGCGCGGACGGCCGGGTGCAGGGGGTTGTAGCGGGGCGGGTCGCCGGGTTCGCCGCGCGTGAGCGTGTCGTCCCAGCTCACCATGCGGGCGCTGGGCGTGCCGCCGACCACCGTGTCAATGGTGTGGGAGCTGAAGACGCTCGCGAGGGCCACGGCGTCGTCGAAGATGACCTCGGGGAGGAAGCGCACGCCGGCCTGCTCGCACAGGTGGAGGACCTGCTCGAGCCAGCCGGCGCAGTGGCGCTCGGCGCCGATGCCCAGGCGGAAGGCCTCGGGCTCGGCGGGGTAGAGGAGGCCGCGGTGCCACATGACGGGGTAGCACAGGAGGTTCTGCCCGGTGAACTTGAGGTACTCGATGAGGCGCCGGAAGCTCTCGTAGACCTCGGGCGGGCGCAGGCCGGTGGCGCCGAACTGCACGGGGACGTTCGGGTCGTCCCAGTGGAGGCCGAAGGTCCTGCCCCCGTCGCTCGGGGCCTCGATGGGGGCCGCGGGCAGGCCGCCGCCGGCGTGGCGGACCGTGATCTTGGCGCACGCGGCGGGTTCGCCGCTGGTGAGCGTGCGGAACATGATCGCGTTTTCCAGCTCGCGGGGCCAGAAGTAGAGGGGCAGTTCCACCAAGCCGGGCGAAGCGGCGGCGGCCCGCCCGACGAAGTAGCCCGTGGCCACGTCGCCCGAGGCGGGGTAGCGCCGGGAGGTCATGATGATCTCGGCGCTGCGTGCGCGGTCGGCGGGATAGGTCACGATGGCGACGTGGGGGACGTCGGTGCGGGTGACGCGGAACCTGTAGGCGAACCGGGCGTCGGGGTAGCTGCCCGCCTCGCGGTAGGCGCCCAGGTCGCTGCGCACGATGCGCGAGCCGCCGGTCTCGCAGAAGACGTCGGGGCTGGACTGCTTGGCGCATTCCACGGTGGTCACGTAGTCGAACTTGGGCGGCGCCTGGGCGCTGGGCGACGCCTGGGTGCCCGCCGGCGGCGCGACGACCAGGAATTCGCATCGGGGACAGGTCACGCGCCCTTCGGAGCTGGTGACGACCTGGTAGACGCCCTCGGCGCCCAGCGCCTGGGCCGAGAGGGGCATGCGCAGGCTTGTCCAGGCGCGGGGCGCGACCTCGAGGGGGGCCTCCACGGCGTGCACTTCCCTGCCGGCGGAGTTCAGCACGCGCACCAGGACCTTGGCCTTAGCGTCGGCGGACGTGGTGTTGTAGAAGCGCGCCACGACGTCGGCGGCCTGCCCCCGGAGGTAGAGCGAGCGCCCGAGTTCGAGCACGAAGGGGAGGACGAGTTGGCTGGCCTGCTTCTGGACCTCGTCGCGGGTGAGGGGGCCGTCGTAGAAGCGCAGGTCGTCAATCAGGGCGCAGCCGGGCACGTTGCCGGCCACGGAGCCCACGTAGATGCGCTCCGGCGGGTCGGCGGCCCAGGCGGCCTGCCCGCCGGTGGCCCGCCCCGCCTCGACGCCGTTGACGTAGAAGACCGCCTGCTCGCCGCGCCGCCAGCAGGCGGCGAAGTGGTGCCAGTCGCGCTCGTCCCAGCGCACCAGGGGCTGGTGGAAGCGCAGGGGCCAGAGCGTGAAGATGCCGAGATTGGTGGCGTCGCGTTCCAGCCACACGGCGAGGGCGCCGGGGCTGTCGCGCTGGGGGTCGCCGCCGAACACGTCGTCGCTGACCAGCACGGCGCGCCAGGGGCGCTTCTCGGGGAGGGCGCAGGCCCAGAAGGAGATGGCGCCCTCGTCGCGCGAGAGGTTCTTCTTGAAGTCATAGGCCAGGTTGAGGCCGCCGGTGGCCACGAGGGCCTGGCCGAAGAGCCCCGGGGCGAACCGAGCGCGCTCGGCGACCAGGGGGCGCGCGTTGCCCGCGGCGGTCTGGGCCTCCACCACGTTGTCGAAGGTGGCCTGGAAGGTCAGGCGGGCCGGGTGCGGCGGGCGAAGCTCGGGGGCCGCCGGCTCGGGCAGCGCCGGGGCCCGCTCGGCGGCGAGGTTGTGGATGAAGGCCAGTTCGACCTCGGTGGCGGTGAGCGCGCGGTCGTAGAGGCGCAGCTCGTCGAAGAGGCCGCCGGCGCGGCAGCCGCCGAAGCGGTCCGAGCCGAGGTAGAGCAGTTCGGAGGCGGGCAGCCGCCAGCGGAGGGCCTGCTCGCCCGCCAGCTCGCCGTCGAGGAAGAGGCGGATGCCCGTCTCGCCGTCCCAGGTGACGACCACGTGGTGCCAGGTCTCGGGGCGCCAGCGGTGGATGGGGGCCGACACGCTGGCCGTCTTCGGCCCCTGGAGGCCGAAGAGGAGCCGGCCCTGGCTGATGAGGGCCCAGAAGTGGCCCATCGCGCCGGCCGGCTTTTCGTCGGTGAAGAGCACGCGGGGGATTCCCTGCTGGGTGGGGTCGCCGGGGTTCCACAGCGGCATGTGCCAGAACTCCAGGCTGCCGCGCGCCTTGTCGAGCAGGCCCCTGCAACGCACGAGGAGCCCGGTGGGGAAGCGCTCGGAGCCGAACTCGGCCCCCTGGGCCCGCACGCCGGGCCGGTAGGCGGCGTAGAGGCACGAGGTCTTGAGCTCTCCGTTCGCGGCGAACTCGGCGTCGGGCGAGCCGTCGAAGGGAATGTGGAGCAGGAGCTTCGGGGGAGAGGGCGGCGTCGTGCCCGCCTGGGCCGTGGCCGCCGCCATGAGGGCGCATCCGGCCATCCAGCAGCTCAGGGCGTGGGCGCGTCGTCGAACGGCGCGGGCATTGTGCATCCAGCGGCCTCCTGGCGCTCGAAAGGGGCGCCCCCGGGGAGCGTGCGAAGGACTGAAGCTCGTCTCGTCCGTGGCCGCGCTGTGGCCAGGGCCTTCCGCGGGCCAGGGACGGCCCGCCCACAGGCGTCATTGCTCCCGACGCTCACAGGAACTATAGCACAAGAGAGGGCTTTCCTCAAACGGGGCCGATGCGGAGCCGCCGGGCCGAGCGGAAGACCACGATCGGCAGGTCGGGCGCCAGGGCGGCGGCCAGCTCGCGCACCTGCCGCTCGACCTCGCGGCCGGGGTAGCGCGACGAGATGTGGAAGAGCGCCAGCAGCTTGGCCCGCGCGGCCACGGCCACGCGGATCGCCTCCTCCACCGTGGCGTGGGCGGGGGCCTCGCGCTCGTCGGCCGCGAGGAAGGTGGCCTCGTGCATCAGCACCTCGGCGTCCCGCACCACGTCGGGGTCCAGCGGCATCGAGTCGCCGCTGTAGGCGAGCAGGGTCTTCTCGTAGGTTTCGGTGAGTTCCGCGCGCGGGGTCGAGCGCGCGATCCGGGCGATCTCGGCCTCGGCCAGCCCGGCGTAGCGCGGGTGCAGGCGCTTGCGCTCCTCGGTGACCTTGTAGCCCAGGGCAAGCGAGCGGCCGCCGTGGCGGGCGCGGAACGGCACCAGCGTGCCGCGGTCGCGCCCGGTGCCGAGCGGCACGGCCTGCCCCGGCTCCAGCGCGTGCCACGAGAGGTCGTAGCCCACGCGGTAGGTGAGCGCCTCGACGTACTGGCGCAGGACCGCGACCAGTTCGTCGCCGGCGGGGTGGTACACCTCGAGCGGCTTCTCCTTGTCGCCGCGGGCCGAGCGGCGCGACTGGAGCAGCCCCGGCAGCCCGCCGATGTGGTCGTAGTGCCCGTGGCTGAGGAAGACCTTCTCGATGGCGAAGACGAAGTTCTCCATCGCCGCGCTCACGCCCTCTCCCGCATCGAGCAGGATGCGCGACGGGCGGTAGAAGAACCACGTGGAGTACATGGCCTTCGAGTAGCCCGTCAGGTTGGCGGCGATCTCTTCGTGCAGGCTCATGGCAACTCGCTCTGTGACTCGGGACTCGGCGGGGAATCCGGCGCTTCGTGGACAACCTCGAGCGCGCGGCGCACGACGCGGCGCGTGAGCAGGTCGGTGGCCTCCACGGTCCAGCCCCCGAGCCGCTCGTTCGCGGCCAGGGGCAGGGCGACCTCCAGCACGCCGCCGGCGGCCACCCGCTCGCCGCCGTACTCGGGGCGCTCGCGGCCGGCCGCGTCGGTGACCGTCACGCGCACGATGTGGCAGCCGTGGGCCGGCCGGCCCGACTCGTTCAGGACCATGACCTTGTAGCTCAGGGAGCCACCGCGAGCGGCGATGGCCTCGGGCGCTTCGAGGCGCAGGGTGAAGGGGCGTTCGCTGTGCAGCACGAACAGGCCGCCATCGTGCGGCGGCAGGTCCAGCGTGAGCGCCGGGCCGCTCTCGCGCTCCACGGCCACGGGCTCGCCGGTCGAGAGGTCGAAGGCGCAGGTCGGCTGCACCAGGGCGGGGTCCAGCTCGATCCTGGGCTTCCGGGGCGCGCCGCTGTGGTTCACGGCCACGAGCAGCCAGGTGTCTGCCGCACAGGCTCGGAGGCCCACCTCCACGCACGGCTCGTCGGCCCGCGCGATGGGGCGCACGCCGTGCTCGGCCAGGGCGTCGGCCAGGCCCCGGCGGAGCTCGCGCGTGGCCACGGCGTCCCCTGCCCCCGCCGCCTGCCGGTAGGCCTCCGCGATGCCGGGCGAGAACAACAGCGTCCGCCCGGCGCCGAAGCGCCGTCGCCGAACCGTGAAGGCGCCGAAGACCGGCGTTTCGGCCGTGCCGAAGAATGCCTCGGGCCACTCCACGGGCGCGCCCTCCTCGTCGCTCACGGCGGGCTGGTCGGCCAGCAGCAGGCCGCCGGCCTCGACGAAGCGCACGAGGGCCCACGCGACCCGCTTCGGCACCACCCGCACGCCCAGGAGCGCCACGGCGCCGACCGAGGCTGGCACGCCCTCGGCCACCAGGCGCTCGTGCAGCAGGTCCGCCCCGCCCGAGGCGGCCTCCAGCAGGCCGAAGGCGGCCAACACGCCGCCGCCCCCGCCGTTCACAGCCACCTCGGTGAAGGGGAAGAGTTGCGCGGCCCGAGCCGGCGGCCGGTGCGACCGCGCGAGCAGCGGCCCCCCGCGGCCCAGCCGAAGGAAGAGGCCGCCGAGCGCCTCGGGCAGCGGAGCCTGCCGCCGGCGGCCGACGTAGCGGGGGTTGTCGGCCACGCGAAGATGCGCGACGCCGCGCGCGATGGCCGTGTAGGCCGCCTCGGCCACCGGAGGCCGGCCCACCGCCAGGTCCAGTTGGGCGCCCAGCGGCTTGCCGAGCGACGCCAGGATGGCCTGGTGCCCGGCGAGCGAGAGACGGAAGCGCTCGAGGTCGGCCTCGGGCGCCACCTCGGCGGTCTCGCACGCCCGCGCCCACACGAAGGCGTCGCAGTAGGGCGCCGCCGGGCCGTCGCGGAGGAAGCTCGTGGCATCGAAGGTGAGCGACAGCCGCACGCCTGCGCCTGCCTCGTCGCGCAGCTTCGCCACGGCCGAGAGCACGTGCCACCAGTACGATGTCACGAAGGCGCTGAGGGCCTTGCGCTGGGCGGGGCTCAGCGACTCGGGTTCGCCCTCGGGCAGTTCCGCTCCGAGGTTGCGTTCGTAAGCGGCCCGGCAGGCGGGGCATCGGCAGAACTGCTCGGGATTCACGGCGGCGCGGCTGGCCACCTCGTGGAAATGAAGGCCCGGCACCCGCGCGGCGGCGGCCAGCACGGGGCGCACGCGGTGGTCGAGCGCGTGGCGGAACTCGGGCGTCAGCGCGCACAACGGCAGCGGCGCCGCGGGGCTGAGGCCGGGCACGAGGCCGCATCGGTGGTGCGCGAGCGCCAGGCCGGCGCGCGCGGCGCAGTCGCGCGCGTGGGCCAGCATCGCCTCGCGGTGGGGCGCTTCGCCGGCCCGCCAGGCGGGCGGTCCGGGCAGCGAGAGCGTGTTGGCCCCGGCGCCGGCGATCTCGGCGACGGAGCGCTCGGTGGAGGCCCGGTCCAGGTGGTAGCCGCCGTCGGCGATGAGCGGGAAGCCCGCGCGCGCGGGGGGCGGCGCGAGGATGTGGAGTTCCTCGTCCGCGGCATCGGCCAGTTCGCCGCCCACCCGCAGCTCGGCCCGCAGGCGATAGGCCCCAGGCCTCAGGCGCGGAACGGGCAGCGGGAGCTCGACCTCTTCGTAGCGCCCGTCGCGCCAGCGCACGGTGCGTTGGCGCGGCGCCAGGGCCGCGTTGCCGTCCTCCTCCAGCAGCGACAGGTCGAGGGCCACCTCGGGCGGGGGCTGCTGGAGGTCGCTCGCCACGCGCGCGAGCACGCGCGCCGTTTCGCCGGGGGCGAAGGCGCGTCGCCCGTCTTCGATCTCGAGCGACAGGCGCGTGGGGTGGACGACCTCGACGGCCACGTCGCGGCGGGCCACCTCGCGGCCCTCGGCGTCGGAGGCGATCACGCTGACGTAATGGATGCCTCTCGCCCACGGGCCGTCCGGCACGCGGAATGAGACGATGGCCTCGTGCGTCTTGCGCGCGGGCAGCGACGCGGAACTCTCGTGCACGATCCGGCCGCGGGCGTCGGCGAGCCGCACGGTCAGCCGCACGGCAAAGGCCTCGGGGCCCGCCAGCCTCGCCTTGCCGAACTCCTCGTTGCCCGCCCCCACCTGGCGGTTGGGCAGCGAGAAGCTCTCGAACCAGAACGGCTCGTGCTGCTTCCGCATCCAGGCCAGCGCGCTGCGGAGGAAGTCGTCGAAGGCGTCGCCCGTGAAGAACCAGCCGTATTCGGCCTCGTCGCACTCGGGATAGGAGGCGACCACGACCACGCGGCCGTAGCCGAACTCGCCGGCCACCACGAGCGGCAGGTCGCCGGCCCGCAGGGCCACGTGGGCGCCGGGTTTCGGCTCCACGGGGTGCACCTTGCGGATGTAGCCCAGCGGCGCCGGCAGGCCGCGGGCGATGGGGTGCACCGAGGGCGTCGGCAGCACGCCGGCCTCGACGTCGAGCCCTCGCAGGATGCGCACGGGCAGCAGGGGGTCGAGAAGCAGATAGCTGCCCTCGGCGTTGCCGAAGCTGTGGCTGCCGCCAAGGAGCATCAGGGCGCCGCCGCGCTCGACGAAGGCCGCCACGGCCAGCAGCTCGGCCGCCGACAGCGCCACGGGGTCCAGCCCCGCCAGGATGGCCACGTCGTAGCGGTTCAGGTGGGCCAGGCCCTGCTCTCGGGGGTCGAAGTTCAGCGGTTCGAGCGGCACACACGCCCCGCGGAAGAGGGCGACGTGCAGTTCCTCGATCCGCCGCTGGCAGTTGGCCAGGGCCGCCTCGATGCCGTAGTTGCCGTTGTCCGAGGGTCGCACGTAGAAGACGCGCATGGCACTGCCTTCAGAAGCCAGCTGCGCCTCCCGAAGGTCCTGGACCTTCGGGAGCGCGGTCAGCAGGAGTCCGCGGGGGCGGAGAGTCCTTCGAGGGCGTCCTTGAGGGCGTGGAGGAAGCGTGCGGCTGCGGTGGCGTTCAGCACGCGGTGGTCGAAGGCCACGGCGAGGTTCGCCACGGGCGCGGCGACGATCCCCTGCCCGTCCGCCACGGCCGCCTGGCGGACCGAGCTGACGGCCAGGATGGCGCTCTGGCGCTCGTTGAGGATCGGCACGAAGCTGCCGATGCCCAGCGCGCTCTGGTCGGCGATGGTGAACGTGGCGTCCCGCTGTTCGCCCAGGTCGAGGTGGTGGCCGCGCGCGTGCTCGGCCAGCGCGGCGGCCTCGCGCGCGAGCTCGGCGAGGGGCTTGCGATCGGCATCGCGGATCACGGGCACCAGCACGGTGTTGTCGCGCTCGATGTCGAAGGCCAGGCCGATGTTGACGGGCTGGTAGACGAGAATGGCATCGTCGCTGTAGCAGGCGTTGAGCAGGGGGTGCGCCGGCAGCAGGCGGGCGGCCTCGTGGAGGATCACGTCGCGCGCCAGCACGGGCCGCCCCGCCTGGCGGCTGAGGCCGGGCAGGGCCCGTTGCACGGCGTCGAACCGCACGTCGAGGCTTACGAACGCGGCCACCACCTCGCGCGCGATGCGGGCGAGGTGGCTGTCCACGGCGCGCTTGAGGGGGCTGAGCGGGAGGCGCTCGCGGATGGCCGGCCCCCGGGTCTGGGCCGCGGCCTGCCGCACGTCGTCCTCGGTGATGCGGCCGTCGGGCCGCGAGGGCGTGAGGGCCGCGAGGTCCACGCCCAGCTCCTTGGCCAGGCGCCGCGCGCCGAAGGAGGCCTTGACGGCGGTCGCCGCGGGCCTGGGCGCGGCGCGCGGGGCCTCGACCTCGGGCAGCGGCTCGTCGGCGCCGCCCACGAGCGCGATCACCTGGCCGACCGGCACCACGCTGTTCTCGCGGGCCACGATGCGGCGGAGCACGCCGGCCGCTTCGGCCTTGACCTCGACGGCGGCCTTGTCGGTGATGGCCTCGAAGAGCGGCTCGCCGGCCGCCACCGGCTCGCCCTCCTGCTTAAACCACTGGCCGATGGTGGCCTCCTCGATGTTGGCGGCCAGTTTGGGCATGATGACCTTGGTTACCATGTAGCGTCCCCGCACTTGCGCGAAACCAGGCGGACAAACGGATGGGTGGATGAATGGATGGGTGAAGGAGCCCGCAGGCTCCGGCATTCATCCAGCCATCCGGTCATCCATCCATCCCCTCAGATCAGGCTCTCCACGGCGGCCACGATTTTCTCGACCGACGGCAGGAGCGCCTGCTCGAGCGTCGGGCTGCACGGGATGGGGGCATCGGCGCACGCCACGCGGCGCACGGGCGAATCGAGATGGCCGAAACCGCCCTCGGCGATGACGGCGGCCACCTCGGCCCCCACGCCGCCGCGGCGGGTGTCTTCCTCGACAATCACCGCCCGGCGCGTCTTGGCGACAGAGGCCAGCAGGGCCGCCTCGTCCAGCGGGGCCAGCGTGCGGAGGTCCAGCACCTCGCAGCGCATCCCGTGCTCCTCCAGGCGCGCGGCGGCCTCGAGGGCCAGCCCCGTCATCCGCGAGTAGGCCACCAGCGTCACGTCCTCGCCTTCGCGCACCACGGCCGCCTGGCCCAGCGGCAGGACCTCGGCGGGGTCGGGCACGTCGCCCTTGGCGCCGTAGAGGAGCTTGTTCTCGACGAACACCACGGGATTGTCGTCGCGGATCGCCGCCTTGAGCAGGCCGTGCGCGTCGCGCGGGGTGGACGGTGCGACGACCTTGAGCCCCGGGGTGTGGACGAACCAGGCCTCGAGGCTCTGCGAGTGGCTGGCCCCGTAGCCGCGGCCCGCCCCGGCGGGGGCGCGCACCACCATCGGCACCCGCGCCTGCCCGCCGTAGAGGTAGTGGAACTTCGCCGCGTGGTTCACGATCTGGTCCATCGCCAGGGCGATGAAGTCCATGAACATGATCTCCACGACCGGCCGCAGCCCCACCAGCGCGGCGCCCACGGCCACCCCCACGAAGCTGTTCTCGGAGATCGGCGTGTTGAGCACCCGCTCGGGGCCGAAGCGCTTCGCGAGGTCGCGCGTCACGCGGAACGCGCCGCCGTAGAGCGCGATGTCTTCGCCGAGCAGGATCACCCGCTCGTCGCGCTCCATCTCCTCGACGAGCGCGGCCCGAATCGCCTGGGAGTAGGTCATCGTGGCCACGGCAGCCTCACTCGGCGTAGACGCCCTCAGCGGCCAGGCGGGGATCGAGGGGCGGGCTGGCCTCGGCGAAGGCCACGGCCGCGTCCAGTTCCGCCGCCACGTCCGCGTTCATCGCCCCCAGGGCCTCGGCCGACAACGCGCCCTGCCCCTCGAGGCGCCGCTCGGAGCGCAGGATCGGGTCGAGGGCGAGCCAGCACTGCTCCTCTTCGCGGGTGCGGTACTCGCGCTCGTCGCTCTTCGAGTGGCCGACGTGGCGGTACGTGGTGCACTCGAGCAGCGTGGGGCCGCCGCCCGCGCGCGCCCGCTCGGCGGCGCGGCGCACCGCCTCGCGCACCTCGAGCACGTCGTTGCCGTCCACCGTCTCGCCCGGCATGCCATAGGCGGCGGCCCGCGCGGCGATGCGTTCGACCGCGGTGGCCTCGTGGAGGGGCGTGGACATCGCGTAGAGGTTGTTCTCGCACACGTAGACGATGGGCAGACGCCACACGGCGGCCATGTTGAGCGATTCGTGGAACGTGCCCTGGTTCGAGGCCCCGTCGCCGAAGAACGAGAGCACGACCTGTCCCGTGCGCCGCAGCTTGGCCGCGAGCGCGGCGCCCGTGGCGACGGGGATGCCGCCGCCCGTGATGCCGTTGGTGCCGAGGAAGCCGTGCTCGAGGCTGGCCACGTGCTGGGTGCCGCCCTTGCCCTGGCAGTAGCCGTCCCGGCGGCCGAGCAGCTCGGCCATCAGGCGCTTCACATCGAGACCTTTGGCCAGGGCGAGGCCGTGGCCGCGGTGGCTGCCGCTGGCCAGGTCGGTGGGCCGCACGGCGGCGCAGGCGCCCACGGGCACCGCCTCCTGCCCGATGCACAGGTGCGTGGTGCCGTGGATGCGCGCCTCCACGAACAGGCGGTCCACCCGCTCCTCGAAGGCGCGGATGAGCTTCATCAGGCGCAGGTATGCGAGCTCATCGTTCGGCACAGGAGAACGCTCCGCGGAGCCACAAGGGCCTCAGGAAGCCCAGTGACACGGACTCGCACGGACCGCACCGAAGAGGGCTCGCACGCGGGCAGCCTGCCCGTCCCTGCACGTCCGTGTGTGTCCGTGTAGCCCAGCCAGCCGATTATACCCATTTGGCTGGCGCGTTCAAGGATGAGGGAGGCGCTCAGAATCTGCCTTTGTTCTCGCGCCACCACTGCCCCCAGGCGGCGACGGCCGCGCGACGTTCGGCCGGCGGCGCGGCGGGGTCGAACGGCGGGCCGCCCGCGGCAAGACGGCGAAGGCAGGCGCTCGCGCCCTCGCGCACCGGCGCGGAGCCGGAGCCCAGAGCCCGAATCAGCTCGGGGATGGCCACGAACGCATCCACCCGGCGCACCAGTGTGTCGGCGGCTTCGCGGCGGGTGGCCTCGTCGGGGCTGTCGAAGAGGGCGATCTGGTCGCGGGCCTGGCGCTCGAGGGCCGTGGGGAAGAGGCCCAGGTGGAACGCCTCGTCGCACACGGCCACCCCGAGGGCCAGGGTGTAGAGCACCACGCCCGCCAGAAGGATCGTCGCGCGATGCCGCCTCAGGAAGCCCGGTCGCGGCGAGGGTTGTGGCGCGATGCTGGGTTCCACGCGGCCCTCACGGGGTCACACGCGCCGCCCGGTCTCCACGGCCAGCTTCTCCTGGTCGAGGTACTGCCGCTGGCGCGAGAGCAGGTTGCCGAAGTCCACCTCGTGAGCATCGAAATCGGGGCCGTGCACGCAGGCGAACTTGGCCTTGCCGCCCACGAGCACGCGGCAGCCGCCGCACATGCCCGTGCCGTCCACCATGATCGGGTTGAGGCTCACGGTGGTCTTGATCTGGTGGGGCCGCGTGGCCTCGGCCACGGCGCGCATCATCACGGTGGGGCCCACGGCGAACACCTCGTCAATCTTCGTGCCGGCCCTCACCAGCTCATTCAGCCGGTCGGTGACGAAGCCCTTGGCGGCGTACGACCCGTCGTCGGTGGTGACGATCAGCTCGCTGCTCGCGGCCCGCATCTCGTTCTCCCAGAAGAGCAGCGACCGGTTGCGTGCGCCGATGATCGAGATGACGCGGTTGCCGGCCTCCTTGAAGGCCCGGGCCACGGGGTGCACGGCCGCGATGCCCACGCCGCCGCCCACGCAGCACACGGTGCCCACTTTGGCGATGTGCGTGGGCACGCCCAACGGGCCGGTGATGTCGAGAATCTTCTCCCCCGGCTCCATCGTGCCCAGCATCTTGGTGGACTTGCCGATCTCCTGCACCACGATGACGAGCTCGCCCTTCTCGCGGTCGAAGTCGGCGATGGTCAGAGGGATTCGTTCCCCCTCCTCAGTCGCCCGAATGATGACGAACTGCCCCGCCTTCGCCTTGCGGGCGATCAGCGGCGTGTCAATCGCCATCATGAACACCGCGTCGGAGTAGCGTTCCTTGCGCAGAATCTCATTCACCGGCCCGACCCTTTCACAAAGAGGCTTCTTTCCACCAGCCCCGCCGATCGTACTTGCGGCGGCCTGGCGTGTCAAATCGGGGACGGCGCGCGATGGGCCGCTCCGCGCTCCTGCGGGAATCACGGGTTGACGGCGCGGAGCGTTGGCTGTAACCTTGCGGATGGGCGTAGCACTCCGCTCCGTTCCCGAAAGGCACCGCCAACGGCTGCCGTGGCGACTGCGACACGCGCGGCCCGTATGCTGCCCGCAAGAAATGGGCGCATGCCCCCGCGGAACGGCTCTCCGTGAGGCTTCTGCCGGAGGAGGCGGGAGGTGGGCGTGCCCCCTTCATCTCCACGTTCGCCACGATGGAAGAAGCCGAGTAACACTTCAGCCGAATGAAGCGGAGTTTGCAGTGCGGCCTTCAGGCCGCACCCTCGACGTCCAGTACGGGCTGAAGCCCGCACTGCGAACTGCCTCGCTCTCTGAGCTGCGTGCCTGAGGCCCCACTTCATTCGGCCGAGGTGTTGCGAAGCCGAGGCAGCGCGTGGCTTGACGGGTTGGTTCCGAACACATCGTCCCCTCCCAGGTGCGCAGGATGGCAAGGGCCGAGCGGAACGCCGCACTCCCAGCTCCTCGCTCGGCTCGAAGCGGGCATATTGGTGTTCGCTTTCTGACGCCGTGCCGCGGCATCCCGAGTTGACACCTGCGGCGCACCCTGGTAACATCCCTGTTGCCGCAATCGGCCCCGGACGGGGCGGACGGATGAGCCATGCAGTTGGGACAGGACCGGCGCGTGGGCATCGAGAGCGAGTTCGAAAGCTTCAAGGCACGGGTGCGCTGCGAGGTGGAGCAGGCGTTAGAGGCCGGCTTCGCGCTCACGGCCGACACCCAGGTGAGCCGCGTGGCCCGCTACGCGGCGCTGGGCGGGGGCCATCGCTGGCGCGCCATGGCCACCGTGGCGGCCGGGTGCGTGTTTGACGACAGGGCCATGAGCATCTGCATGCCCGGCGCGTGCGGCGCCGAACTCGCCCACGCGGCGTCGCTCCTGCTCGATGATCTGCCCTCGATGGACAACGCGACCGTGCGGCGCGGCAAGCCGTGCGCCCACCTGCGCTTCCCTCGGTGGGCCGTGGACATGGCCCCCGCCTTCCTCGTGAACCTCGGCTACCGCATCGCCCTGCGAAACCCCCTGGCGTCGGCCGAGCGCCGGGTGGCCGCTGCCCTGGAACTCGCGAAGGCCGCCTGCGAGATGTTCGAGGGGCAGGAGATGGACGTGACCGAGGCGGCCCGGGCGGGCGACGGCGCGGAGCTGCTGCAATGCTATCGCCTGAAGACGGGGGCGCTGTACGCATCGAGCGCCAAGGCGGGCGCGATCCTGTGCGGGGCCGGCCGGCAGGAGGCCGACACCCTCTACGAGTGCGGGATGAAGCTGGGCCTCTCCTACCAGATTCTCGATGACACGGCGGATGTGCTCGGCGGCGTGGAGCGCGCGGGCAAGCCCACGGGGCTGGACGGCGCGAAGCCCACGGCCCTGGCCTTCTACGGCGTGGAGGGCGCCGAGGCGCGCGCGAGCGAACTGGCCGAGCAGGCGCTGGCGAGTCTGGACGCCTTCGGGCCGCGGGCCGACATGCTGCGTTGCCTCATCCGCAAGGCGAGCTGGGTGCAGACCGCCTGAGGTCAGCCGCCGATCCTGTGCATTTCCCCGCGAAATGAGCCCTTGTGAGCGGCCGGCTTGGCGGCCGCCGCCTCGGCCAGCAGGCGCTCCAGCGTGGGCCGGTCGAGCCCCCGCCGGATGAGCGGCAGGATGTCCCGCTCCCCCCCCTCGATGAGGCAGGCGCGCAGTCGGCCATCGGCCGTGAGCCGCACGCGGTTGCAGGCGTGGCAAAAGGGCTCGGAGTGGGGCGCGATGACGCCCACGGAGCCCCGGTGGCCCGCGATGCGGAAGCCGCGCGCCGCCGCCGGCCCGCGCTGGCCCGGCAATGGCGCCAACTCGCCCAGCTCGCGCAAGCGGGCCAGCACCTCGGCCGCGGGGACGACGTGGTGGTGGCCCGCGTCGGCCCCCGCGCCGAATGGCATGTACTCCACGAACCGCACCTCGAGGGGGTCCTCGCGCGTCAGCCCCGCGATGGCGGCGATCTCGCCGTCGTTGACGCCGCGCATCAACACCACGTTGACCTTGACGGGCTCGAAGCCTGCGTCGAGCGCGGCGCGCAGCCCGGCCAGGGCGTCGCGCACCTCGCCGCCGCGGGTGATCTGCCGGTAGACGGTGGGCGTGAGGGCAGAGAGGCCGATGTTCACACGGCGGAGCCCCGCCTCGCGCAGTGGGCGGGCGAGCGGGGCCAGCAGCGTGGCATTCGTCGTGAGGCCCAGGTCGAGAAGGCCAGGAATGGCGGCGAGGTCGCGGACGATGGGCACGAGGTCGCCGCGCACTAGCGGCTCGCCGCCCGTCACCCGCACCTTCTCGATGCCGCAGCCCACGGCCAGGCGCACGAAGCGGACGATCTCGTCGCGCGACAGCAGGTCGGCGCCTTCGGCGCCCGACGTGGGTCGGCAGTAGACGCACCTCAGATTGCAGCGCGAGGTGACCGAGATGCGCAGGTAGCGCAGCGCGGGGTTGGGGGTCTCTGGCACGGCGTTCACATCCTCAGCTCGACCACCTCGACCGTGGCCGGGGGCTCGAGCACTGGCACGTCGCCCGGCAGCACGAGGAGGCAGTTCGCCTTGCTGAGGGCGTGAACGTGCGCCGAGCCGTGGTACGGCAGGGGGCGCACGCTGGGGCCATCCGCGCCCTCGCTCAGGCGGCCAGGGATGTGCGCAAGGCGGCCGGGCCGGTGGCGGGCCGTTTCGAGCAGGCGGGCTCGGCGGCGTGGGGGGTGCACCTCGGCATAGCCCATCATCGCCTTGAGCGCCGGCACCACGAACAGCTCGGCGCCCACGACCACCGAGACGGGGTTGCCCGGGAGGCCGAAGATGGCGCACTCGCCGCGCCGGGCGAACACGGTGGGGCGGCCCGGCTGCATGGCCACGCTGTCGAAGAGGAGCTCCGCCCCCATCTCGCGGAGGATCGCAGGAACCAGGTCGAAGTCGCCGGCCGACACGCCGCCCGAGACGATGAGCGCGTCGCGCTTCATCCCCCTGGCCAGTGCGCTCTTGAGGGCCTTGGGCGTGTCCGAGGCGATGCCGAGGAGTCTGGGCTCGATGCCCAGGAGGCGCAGGCGCGCGGCCACATAGGGCGCGTTGGCGTCGCGGATCTGCCCCTCCCTGGGCGTGGCCTCTGGAGGCACCACCTCGTTCCCCGTGGAGAGCACGGCGACGGTGGGCCTGCGGACGACCGGCACGGCCGCCGCACCGCACGCGGCGAGGGTGGGCACGTGGAGCGGGGTGACGACCTCGCCCGCACGGAGCACCAGGTCGCCCTTCCGCACGTCTTCGGCCCTCAGGCAGATGTTCTGGCCCTTCTCGGTCGCCTTGAGAACACGCACCTGGTCCCGGCTGATGCCCGGCTCGGTGTCCTCGATGCGCACTACGGTGTCGGCGCCCTTGGGCACGGGCGCGCCGGTCATGATCCGCACGCAGTCGCCCGGGCGCACCCGGCGCGTGGGCACGGCGCCCGCGGGCACCTCCTCGACCACGTGCAGGGTCGCGGGCAGGCTCGCAAGGTCGCTCGCGAGCACGGCGAAGCCGTCCATGGCCGACTTGTCGAAGGGAGGCATGTCCACGTCGCTGGCGACGTCCTCGGCGAGCACGAGGCCCACGGCGCAGGCCAGCGGCGCGCGCGTGGTCTCCAGGCGCGGCACGTGGGCGAGCAGGGTCTTCATTGCGTCGCTGAACGGGAGCATCGAGGCACCTTCAGAGCGTCTCTGGGTGGGTGAAGAGCCGCGGCAGCGCCCGGGCATGGGCCCCCGCGCGGCGGGGGCGGCCGGGCTCCGCCGCGGGCCTATCCGTGCAGGTCGGGCACAGCGAAGTCGAGGCCCAGGCGCTGGAGGGTCTCGGCCGTGGGCACGCCGTCGGGGCTCCACCCCATCTCGGCGAAGTACTCGCGCTGCTGCGTCTCGAGGTCCACCCGCACGCCTTTGGTGGCTCCGGCCTTGAGGGGCGGCACGCCGAGAATCCGGCCGGGCACCTTGAAGTCGGCGTTCTTCAGCCCTTCGCGCAGGTTGAAGGCCACGCGCAGGTTGGCGATGCGGTCGCCGATGGTCACCAGGTCCTCGGGCGTCCAGCTCGTGCCCAGGGCGGCGTTGAGGAAGTCGGCCTGGGCCTGGGCCGGGATGCACACGGAGCCGAACATGCAGCAGCCGTCGGCGTTGATGACGTGCATGAGGGCGCTCTGGATGCGATGGGCCTTGGCCTTGCCGGCGTACTCGTACTTCTTCTCGGGCGTCCAGCCGCCGTAGAGGTGTTCGAGGCCAGTGACCGGGAAGCCGGCCTCGGCGGCCCAGGCGCTGAACTGGGTGTGGCGGGCGGGCGTGGCATCGAGCTTGTAGCTGGAGGCGAGGCCGGGGCTCAGGCGCGGGTCGTGCATGGGCAGTTCCTCGCCGGCGATCTGCATGGCGCACTTGCTGGCGCCTTTGCCGATCCTCTTGGCGGCGGCCTTCGCGCCGTCGGCGAGGATGGCGCCGAGGCCCTGGCGGCGCGCGATCTGCTCGACGAGGGCCACCACGGCGGGGGCATTGCCCCAGGTGAGTTCCAGGCCGCCGGTGTCGGCCTTGGTGAGGATGCCCTTCTCGTAGCACTCGAAGGCGAAGGCGAGCGTGGCGCCGGTGGAGATGGTGTCCATCCCCATGCGGTTGCACAGGTCGTTCACCTTGCAGATGGCGGCCAGGTCGTCCACGAGCAGCATGGCGCCGAAGACGCCGAGGGTTTCGTACTCGGGCTTGCCGCCCTCGACGGCGAAGGGGCCGCTGGTCTTGACGAAGCCGCCGCAGGCAATGGGGCAGTGCCAGCAGCCGTAGGGCTTGGTGACGACGTCGAGCACGGCCTCGTCGCTGATCTTGGAGGCGGTCTTGAAATCCTCGACGGTGCCGGCCCAGTTCTTGACGGGGCAGTCGCCGCCGGCCACGGCGCCGGCGGTGAGGCCCGAGGTGCCGAACTTGTGGAAGAGCTCGTAGAGGCCCGTCTCGCGCATCTTCTGAATGTAGGCGGTGCGGTGGGCCTTCATCTGGGCGGCGTCGGCGAGGCGCACCTTCTTGGTGGGCACGGCCACAATGGCCTTGAGCTTCTTGGAGCCCATGACGGCGCCCAGGCCGCTGCGTCCCGCGGCGCGGTCGCGGTCGTTCATGATGCAGGCTAGCAGGCTCATCGCCTCGCCGGCGGGCCCGATGGAGGCGATGGCGGCCTCGGGGCCGTAGAGGGCCTTGAGCTTCTCCTCGGTGGCGGTCACGTCGAGGCCCCACAGGTCGGCCGCGCTCTTCAACTCGCCCTTGCCGTCGGCGAGCACGAGGTACACAGGCTCCTTCGCCTGGCCCTTGAAGAAGACGCCGTCGAAGCCGGCGAACTTCATCTTCGGGCCGAAGTCGCCCCCGCAGTTGGCGTCGCCGAAGCCGCCGGTCTTGGGCGACTTGCCGACGACCTGGAAGCGGTTGCCGCAGATGGCCGGCGTGCCGGTGAGCGGCCCGGCGAGGAAGCCGAGCAGGTTCTTCGGCCCCAGCGGGCGCGCGTGCGGCTTCATCTGGGTGTAGAGGTAATAAGCGCCCAGGCCGTAGCCGCCCAGGTACTTCAGGTACAGCTCATCCTCGGGCCTCTTGCGGCGCACCGAGCCGCGAGCCAGGTTCACGAAGGCGATTCTCCCCATCGTTCCGCGAACGGACATGCGCAGCCTCCTGAAGAAGGTGAGGCATGGGACCGACCCGTCTTCCTCAGCAGTCTAGGCGCTTCGGCGCCGCCTGTCAAGCGCGCGGGCCTTTCTGGCGTCCGAACAGGCGAAACGGGGCAACGTCTGGCACTGAAGTCTCCTGCGTTGCCGAGGCGCGCCGACCGCTCTGAGCTGATGCGGGCCATCGAACTCCATGTGCCGTGCTGGACGCGACTTGCACCGTCCGGCTCCTCGGCCCTCGGCTGGCCGGACCTCGCCGGTCGGCGCGTGAATAATCCCACACGCCGTTCGTCTAAACAGGTGGAGGGGAGGGAGTTGGATGCGACCCTGTTGCCGAGGAGAGCCACAATGAAGACACAACTAACCGCAGCTCGGGGCACGGTGGCGCTCGCAGTGGCTCTGACGGCCGCCCTGGCCACCGCCGCCCCCACGCTCTCGACCGAATACCGATACGCCTCGCAACTCAACGAATACTTCGTGCGAGGCGACGCCGCCGTTTCCGAGAGCGCCCAGTTCCGCAAAGGGCTGCGCCTCGCCGCCTGGGACGCCCCGGAACAGGACGACGCCACCCGGGTGGCCGTGGCCACCGCCGCCTACTTCTTCCAGGTGCCCCTCGCCGCAAGATCGGTGGCCATCGAGGTGGCCTATCAGGCCGACCCTGCGGCGACGAATCCGCAAGTGGCCGGCTTCCTCTTCGTCCGCAACAAAGCCATCGAGGACCAGTTCGCCGGCCAGAACAAGGATGGGGAGCGCCCCATCGAGGAGCCGGGCTTCTTCGGAAACACGTATCTCTTGCCCGCGAACCAGCAGCGGGTCAGCGTGACCCTGGCCACCGAGAACCACGTGATTGACGGCGTGCTCGAGGTGCACCTGTCGGCCGGAGCGGGGCAGGTGTTCGACGCCCAGTATGTCCAGGTCACCGCCTTCGGCGTCGTGGTGCTCGTCCCCATCCAGTACGTCGAGCCGGCCGCGTATGTGCCCAACCCGTACGACTACTCGTACTACTACTATTACGCCGGCCCGAACTACTATCCCTACGGCAGCTACTATGCGTGCTTCCAGCTCACTTCCTTCGACCCGATCTTCTGGCACCAGTGGAGTCTACGCCGCGCAGCCTACTTCACCTATCACCCCTGGTGCTATCGGCCTGCCCACTACTCCCATTGGCCGTTCATCGCGATTCATCGGCCCGCCTTCATCGTCAAGCCGCATATTGACCGCTACCGGGACGACTGGTACCGCCGCTGCTTCCGCGTGGACCCGGCCCACGTGCGGAGCGATGACTTTGACCACCTTATTCGCCGGCGCCGCGATTTCCTGCCGCCCGAGCGCGTGGTGGACCAGCAGCGGGTGGCCCGGCAACTCGTAGACCAGGGCCACGCCTTCGAGCGCGAACTGCGCGACCGCTTCGGCGACCCAGGTACCTCCTGGCGCCGTAACCCCACCGAGGTCACCCAGGCCATCCAGTCGCTCCGCCGCCGCGACGACTTCATCCAGAACACGAAGGCGTGGACAAGTGTTCAAACGACCCGCCGGCCACGCCTCGTGGGCACCTCCCAGCCCTACACCTCGACCGCCGTGCCCCTGGAACTGCACAACCAGACGAGCCCAGGCTTCCCCGGCTCAACGTCCGGCCAGGTCCGCCGAGACATCCCGCAGCCCAAGACCCCCATCGTGCCCAGGCCGCTCGAACTCCAGCCGCTTCAGCCGCGCACGCTGAGCCCCTCTGCCACACGGACGCCCGATACACCCGGCTCGACCGCGCTCCAACTCCCTGACGCTCGCGACCAAACCCTCCGAGAGCGGTTCCAGCAGCTCCTCCAAGGGAATCGGACCACTGGCCCCATACCTGACAAGGGGGGCGCCCGAAACATCCAAGAGAGCACCAAGCCGGCCTGGCGCCGCGGCGACAAGGGCGATGGCGAGACGCTGCGCACGCTACCGGACGTGAACCTCGAGGGCACCCGCCAGCCCCAGATCGGCCCCTTCCGCCGCCTCGAGCAGACCGCGCCGGGCGCCACCACGCCCGCCATCGGCCCGACCGCGCCGGGAAACCCCCACTCGCCGCCCCCGCCGCCCAAGGGCTGGGACGAGCCCAAGCGCAAGCCCCGAAGCGAGCTGGCCCCCACACCGTCGAGACCGGCGCTGACGGCTTCGCTGCCTGCGCCTGCGGTGACTGTCACGGCGCCCATCACGCCGCCCCCCCTGCCGTCACAGGTCACACCGCAGGTCGTTGCGCAGGATGCTGCAAACCGCCGCTTCTCCAACCGCGCTCCTGCAACGGCACGGAGCGAGACCCCGAGCGTGCGCATACAGGGCGAACGCCAGCCGACGTTCGCGTCGGCAAACCAGTGGCAGGCGCAGCCGGCCTTCAGCGCCTCCCCAGCCCCGAGGCTGAGCCCGGCGCCGACGGTGTCGCAGCCGCCGGCTCCCCTGCCCGCCGTGCGCTCGCGTGACCGCAATGCCGATGTTGGGAGCGCCAACCCGAGCAGTTCCCCGACCGTCCCTCAGGACACGGAAGGCAGGGGGCGCGGCCGTGGAAGGGGCAGGTAGCCTCCCACAACGCCTGCCGAATACGCTCAGGCGGCGCAGCTCGTTGAGCAGGCGCCATCGGGCGTTTCTGCGCCGAAACGAACCGGCCCTGGCGCCGCCGGGCAGCGACGCCAGGGCCGCGGGAACACTCATCCCGGTTCCCCTCGCCTACTTCGCCGCTCCAGGCGCCCCGGGCGTTGTTGTGAATTCGGCCGGCACGGGGATCGTCACCTGGCCCGTCGCCGCCCACTCGGCGCCGCGGCACAGCAGCGTCGCGGCATCCGGCACGGCAGTCGAGGCGGGGTCGTGGCCCAGCACGCTCACGAACACACGCCCCTTGCCGTAGGCCACCGTCCACACCATCGGTTCGTGCATGCCCGTGCCCTTGCCCTCCTTCGAGCTGAAGGCCGTGGCGAGGATGGCCATGTTCTCGCACGGGCCGCGCATGCCGTGGTACAACTCGTCCTTCACGTGCATCCACTTCTCGGGCAGGCCCTTCATCACGGGGTGCTCCTTGTCGCGCACGATCACCTCGAAGGCGTGCGCGGGCCCGTGGCCGCCGCCCGGCCCTTCGCCCTTGGCCATCTTGACGAGCTTCCCGTCGTCGTCCAGCGCCACGCGGTCGCCGAAGCCCGGGGCGCGCCAGCCCATGCCCATCATCTTGTTCCACTCGGGCCACTGGGGGAACGCGAATACCGCGGCGTGGTAGAAGACCAGGCCGCCGCCGCCCTCCACGAACTTTGCGAGCGCGGTGTTGATCTCCGGCGCCCAGCCCTCGCCGGCGTAGTTCATCAGCACCACCTGGTACTTCGAGAAGTCGGGCTTGAACTTGTCCCACTCGTCGGCCGGTGCGCCCTTGGGCGGCGTCGTCACCACGTCCACGTTGAACCGCTCGGTCTTCGCGAGCAGGTCTTTGACGACCGGCGTCGTGGCCTTCCAGTTGTGGTTGTGCTGCCCGTCTATGATCAGGAGATTGATCTTCTCGGCAGCCGTCGCCTGGCTCACCAGCGCCAGGGCGAGCGCCGCGCACGCCGCCACCGCCAGACAATGCCCTGCTCTTCTCATCGGCTTCTCTCCTTTCCAAGGATGCCCACAGGGTCGCTCACACTGAGCGGTAAGACTATCGAATCGCCCTGCGGAACGCAAGCGCGGCTCCGCCCCTTCACGGCAGCCGCAGCACCTCTAGCCCGTCGAGCTTCGGCACGAAGAGCAAGCCGTCCCGAATCACCCCGGCCTGCCAGGCGTACGAGCGCCGGTAGGCCGCCAGCCGCCTCGGAGCGGTCGGGTCGGTGATGTCGTAGACCTCCTCGCAGCCGTAGTCGCCCAGGATCAGGCGGCGGTCGTCGGCCAGCACGTCGCAGGCGAAGTACTGCCAACCCTTGCGGTCGGCGATGTCGAGCGAGCCGACGGCGCGGATGCTGGCGGGGTCGCGAACGTCGAAGATGAGCACATAGGGGCCGGGCGCTTCGAGAGCCGTGGTCACGTAGAGATAGCCCCGCGAGAAGGCCAGCCCAGGCGCGCCGTTGCCGCCGCCATCCTTCAGTTCCAGCGATTGGGCCTTGCCGCCGATTCGCACCTCGGCCGCGCTCAGGTCGGCGGTGATGCGTGGTTGCTTGGGGTCGGACGCATCCACCGCGAGAATCCGCTTGCCTGTGTAGCCGACCAGGTAGAGCATCTGGCCGGCGCGAAGCACGCGGAACCCCTTGCCGCCTTCGAGCGCCGTCGTCGAGAGCACGCGCGGCTGGAGCGGCTGGGCGATGTCGTAGACGAGCAGGCGGCAGGGCGTCTTGCCTCTCGGCGCGGCCGCGACGAAGGCGCGCGCGTCCGAGACGTCGAGGCACGGGGCGTGCAGAGGCTGGCCATCGGCATCCAGGAACTCCCCCGCCCTCCGTGGGCGCGATGGCTCTGCGATGTCTACCACCGCGAGGCCGTCCTCCTGCGGCAGGTACATCGCGCAGCCCTTGCCGCGAATCTTCGCCTTGTAGTTCAGCCACTGGCCGTCCCAGTAATGGCCCACGGTCTTCGGGTTCGATGGCTCTGCGATGCTGATCACGTGGATGGTGCCGCCGAAGGTGTGGGCCATGAAGGCGTGGTCGCCGTTGAGATAGAGCCAATGCCCTTCGGCAGCGGTCGGCGCGCCGCCGAGCTTCGCGGGCCTGAGCGGGTCGCGCACGTCGAACAGCCACAGGCCGAAGTTGTAGTCGTTTACGTAGAGCGTGTCGCCCACGAGCCTCATCTGGCTGTATTCCGTCGGCATCGGGTCGTCCAGGGACACGACGACCTTCGGCGAGGGCAACAGCCTCTCGTCCTCGAGCTTGGTCGCGTCCGCCGGGGGCTTGGCTTCGGATGGGACGAGCTGTTGCGTGTCCAACACATAGAGCCGGCTGTGCTGGTTCCGCGAGACGCAGTGTCCGCTGGCGATGTTGCGCCCGTCGGCCAGGAAGACATGGCGGCCCGCCAGCGCGACGTCGCGTATGTGGGTGCTTCGGTCGTCGAAGGCGATGTGGGCGATCCGCTCCGGCTTGCCGGGGTCTCGAATGTCGCAGAGGGTCAGCTCGCGGCACTGCCAGTACTTGCTTGTGGAAGCGGGGTGGCCGAGGAGCAGGCGCTCCCTGTCCATTGCCAGCACGCGGCCATAGGCGGAGGCGCCCGCCTTGTCGTGCACCGCCGCGTTGGCGAACTCGCCGCGCACGACGGGCTCGGTGGGCGACTTCCACTCGAGGAGGGCGACACGGCGGCCGCCATCGAGGATGGCCGCCGACAGGCCGTAGTCGTCGCAGAAGGTGAGTTGGTAGCCCTCGCGGACGAGCGTTGCCCCGGCCGCATGGTCCTCGGGCAGCGTGGGCATCCCCTCCCCCTTGAGGCGTGCCACGGGGATGCGGGCAAGTTCCTTCGGCACCTCGGGCTCGTTGAGGTCGAGGACGACGATGTCCTCCGTGGTCGCCGTATAGCCGACGCCGTCGGGCCGCAGCCCCGCGAGGAATGACCGGCCCCACTTCTCTGCATCCCAGGGGATCTCTTTCATCTCGCCGCGCTCGCGCAGCGTGCTCAGGCCCTTCACCGCGAGCAGCTTGCCCCGCGAACTGCTCAGGTACACGAGGTCCCGCGCAGGCAGCGGATAGATGATCGAGGTGAAGTGCCAGGACGGAATGTACCGCACGATCTTCGGCTGCCGCCTGTCCGCGACATCAATGACCGTGGCGCACCCCTCCCCCGCGTTCACCAGCGCCGTGTCGCCGAAAACAAAGGGCCGCCCCGACCCTGGCACGCCGAAGCCCGTATAGCAGAGGCCGACTGGGTCGAGTCTGGGCAGTTGCGCGGCCGATACTGCGACGCGCCACAGTACTGCCAACGCCAAAGCGCACGCGCCGCGTGTCACGCGCTCACCCCTCCAGGTTCCCACGATTCGGCGGCCCGCCACCAGCGTTCTCGCTAGGAGACGCCTCGCCCTGGCTCCAGGATGGCCTCGATGGAGCGCCGCAAGGCAGGCAGTCGTTTGCGGATGGCCCCCCAGACCAGTACGGGGTCCACCCCGAAGTAGGCGTGGATCAGCCGATCCCGCATTCCGGCCATCTCCTTCCAGGGGATTTCGGGGTGTCGCTGGCGGATCGAGTCGGGGATGGCCTTGGTGGCTTCACCAATGATCTCGAACTTACGCACCACGGCGCTCAGCGTCTTGTCATCTCTTTCAAACGCCCGGTAGTTCATCCCCGCGACAAATACCTTGATGCTGTCAATGGCGGCGAGGATGTCTTCGAGAAAGAGCCTGGCATCCCTCATACAGAGACGGCCTCCCTGAGGATGCTCTCGCGGATCTCAGCGCGGATCGCGCGCCGGGGAACGAGGTCCACCTTGAGTTGCAGCCTTTCCTCGAGGAAGGCTCCCAAGCCGCTCAACTCGAAGAGCGTGGCCTTGTCGTCGAAATCCACCACCAGGTCCACGTCGCTCGTAGGGCCTGCCTCCCCTCTTGCGAATGACCCGAAAAGCGCGATGCCCGTGACTCCGAACTTCGCGCGGAGTTCCGGCATTAGGCCGTGAAGACTCTGCATGACTTGCTTCTGCGTCATCAGACACCCTCTCTGAGGCCACCGACCCGATTGTAGCCTGTCACCCATGCCAAGTCAACCACCCCCTGCCCTCCGTCACCTTCTCCGGTCGAACCGCGGCAGAGCGTCGAAGCTGAAGGAGTGTCCAGCGCCCTTGGCCAGCGACTGGAACGTGCCGCTGGTCAACGGGGCGTACTTCTTCAGTTCCGCCTCGAGGCGCGCGGCGAGTTCGCCGGCCACATCGGGATGGTCGGCCGCCACATTCGCCAGCTCCTTCGGGTCGGCCGCCAGGTCGTAGAGGTCCACGCGCGGCTTCCAGCCCTTCGGCAGCGGCGTCCAGGGGCACACGTAGTTCCACTTGTGCGTGCGCAGGCAGGCGTAGGGGCCGAAGGCCGAGACCACGTGGCTCCGTCCCTTGCCCTTGCCCTCGACGAGCGGCCAGGCGCTCTTGCCCAGGCAACGTGTCGGGGCGGGCAGGCCCATCAGCGCGAGGGCCGTGGGCATGATGTCCTGATGCTGCACGAAGCCCTTCACCCGCTGCCCCGCGCCCTTGCGCTTCGGGTGGCGGATGAGGAGCGGCAGCCGCGTGCACTGGTTGCGCAGCCGATCCTGGCCCTTGTGAATCTCGCCCTGCTCGCCGAGCATGCAGCCGTGGTCGGAGGTGAAGACGACGAGGGTGTCGCGGTCATGGCCCGTCTCGCGGAGCGTGTCGAGCAGGTGGCCGACCCAGCGGTCCACGAGCGTGACCTCGCCGGCGTAGGTCGTGAGGCAGTTCCTCGCCTGCCGCCTCGTCATGTGGCTCACGTGGCCGGGCGGGATGTGGCCGTCCAGGATGTCGGCAGGGGTGATCTTCGGGTCGTACTTGCGCGCATACTCGAGCGGCGGGTCCCACGGCTCGTGGGGATCGAAGCACTCGACGTGCATGTAGAACGGGTTCTTGAGGGTGTAGCCGCGGAGCCAGTCGGCAGCCGTGCGCATCGTCTGGGCGACAAGGGTGTCGGCCTCGGACCTCCAACTCTGGCGGTTGACGAGATGCTGGATGATCCACGCGCGGGAGTCCACGGGCCGGCCTGCGGCGGCGCGGCGGAGTTCCTTGCGCACGCGGGCCGGGTCGCGCAGCGCCCACGGGTCGCCCTCCTGGCCGCGGATCCACGACCAGTGGTCGAACCCGCGGTGGAAGTTCTTCCCCGGCTTCATCATGTGGTACACGTCGTTGAAGAAGGCCGACACGTAGTCGTGCTCGCGGAGGTGCTCGGCCAGGGTCACGTCTTCATCGAAGAGCGGGTGCCAGCCGTGGAGTTGCACCGGGTCGCTCGCCTGGGGGCGGTAGGCGAAGGGCACGATGTTGCGGCCGGTCATGAGCACGCGACGGGCGGGGATGGTCGGCAGACCCTCGGCAAAGGCATCGAGGAACAGCGCGCTCTCGGCGGCCAGCCGGTCGAGATTGGGCGTCTCGATCCAGTCGTTGCCGTAGCAGCCGAGGTAGTCCCAACGTAGTGTGTCGCTGACGATGACGAGGAGGTTCATGCGGCGGTCCCTCAACGAGATGGCGGTCCAGGCTGTGGTGCAGCGGCCGGATTGTAGCGCGCGCTTGCCCGCGGGTCAACGCCCCGGCCCGCCTTGACGCGCCGACGGAAAGGCCATATATTCTCCAAGGGAGCGACGAAGCGGCATGGGCCGACACGGACGGGCCACTCCCTGTCCCAGGGGGATGATCGGACGATGAGCTGTCCCGACATCAAGGGCCGAACGCCCGGCGCATCGGGCTGGACTCGCTTCCCAAGGCAGTTCCTCCTCGACTTCGCCATCGAGTTTCTCGTGAAGCGGGGCGTGCGCGCCGACAGGGCCGCCTGCCTGGCCGAGACCGCCGTGGCCACCGAGGCCTTCGGCATCCACACCCACGGCCTCGTGCTCATCCCCTACTGGGATAAGTTCATCGGGGACCGCATTGACCCCTGCGCCGAGCCGCGCGTGGTCAAGGAGCGGCCTGCCACGGCGCTGATTGACGGCGCCGGCGGCTTCGGCCAGCTCGCCCTTGCGCTCGCGCGCGACCTCGCCGCCGACAAAGCCCGGGAATGCGGCGTCGCCACCGTGGCCGGCACCAACCTGTCCTGGCTCGCCGCCCTCGGCCCCCAGATTCTCCCGCTGTCGCGCTCGGGTCTGTTCGCCCAGCTCTGGGTGCAGAACAACACGTGCAAGGACTGCGCTCCCTGGGGCGGCATTGATGCCCGGTTCTCGACCAACCCGGTGGCCCTCACCTTCCCCACCGGCGCCTTGCCGATGCTCAGCGACTTCTCGTCGGCGGCTCTCTCGATGGGCAAGGTGCGCGCGATGATTCGCCGCGGGGAATCCGCCCCCGAGAACCTGTTCATGGACCAGGAAGGGCACCCCACCCGCGATCCGCGCGTCGTGCCCGACGGCGGCACCATCTTCCACCTGGGCGGCGAGCGCTACGGCTATCGCGGCTACGCCCTTTCGCTGTGGGCCGAGGCCCTCACCGCCATGGCCGGCGGCAGCGCCAACAACCCCGACGTGCCCGACCGCCAGACCTTCTGCCTCACCGTGACCGACCCCGAGGCATTCGCGGGCGGCGACTACTATTACCGGGAGATGGCGCGTTTCGTCGCCCACCTCAAGAGCAGCCGCCTGCGCCCCGGCTTCGACGCGGTGCGGCTGCCGGGCGAGCGCGCCCAGCGTGCCGCCGAGGAGGCCGAGACGCACGGCATCCTGGTCGAAGGCCGCCTCGTGGAGCTGCTCAACGAGACCGCAAAGAGAAACGGCCTCGCCCCCCTCACCTCAGGAGACACGACGTGAAAGGCTGGGAAACTGGGCTTGTGGCGACATTGGCCTTGTGCTGCGGACTCGGGCTTGCGGAGGAGGCGAAGAAGGCCGACCGCTGGGAGAAGAGCATGCAGGCATTCGAGGAACGCGACGCAAAGAACCCGCCGCCCAAGGGCGAGATCGTGTTCATCGGCAGCTCGAGCATCGTCGGCTGGAATCTCGCGAAGTACTTCCCCGACCTCAAGGCGGTGAACCGCGGCTTCGGCGGCTCCCAGATCGCCGATTCGGTACAGTATGCCGACCGCATCCTGCTCCCCCTCGAGCCGCGGATCGTGGTCTTCTACGCGGGGGACAACGACATCGCCAGCGGCAAGAGCCCCGAGAAGGTCTTCGAGGACTACCAGGCGTTCGTCAAGAAGGTCCACGACAAGCTGCCCGAGACGACGATCATCTACATCCCCATCAAGCCCAGCATCGCCCGCTGGAAGCTGTGGGAGAAGATGAAGGCCGCCAACGCCCTGATCGCGGAGCACGTGAAGACCGATAAGCGCCTCGCCTATCTCGACATCGTGCCCGGCATGCTCGGCGAGGACGGCAAGCCCAAGCCCGAGCTGTTCGTCAAGGACGGCCTGCACCTGAGCCCCGCGGGCTATGAGTTGTGGACCGGCCTCCTCAGGCCGCTCCTCAACGCCCGGTAGCCGCACTCGGTCCGCGAAGAGCCAGGCCAAGAGAAGCCCGCCCCCGGTCGTGCAAGGCAGGCGATGCCGATTGTCCCGCGTCCCAGGCCGCAGAGAGCGGCAGGCCCGCCGAGAACTTGCCCTTGACGCCTTCGCCCCGCGCGGGTATCCTCTGGCGTCGGGTTCCTGGCCCTTCCACCCTTCTGCCCTTGGCGAGCAGGGAGACCACATGACGGCACCGCAGCGCGTTGGCCCCACCCCCACGGCCCCGAACGGCAAGCCGATCGGCTTCGACAACGAGAAATACCTGAAAGAGCAGAGCGCGGCCATCCTCGAGCGCGTGGCGCGCTTCGACAATAAGCTCTACCTGGAGTTCGGCGGCAAGCTGCTCTTCGACCTCCACGCCGCGCGCGTGCTGCCGGGCTTCGACCCCAACGTCAAGATGCGCCTGCTCCAGAAGCTCCAGGACAAGGCCGACATCATCCTATGCATCTACGCGGGCGACATCGAGCGCAAGAAGGTGCGCGCCGACTTCGGCATCACCTACGACGTGGACGCGTTGAAGCTGATTGACGACCTGCGCGACTGGAACATCGAGGTCGCCGCCGTGGTCATCACCCGCTTCGCCGGCCAGCCCGCCGCCACCATCTTCAAGAACAAGCTCGAGCGGCGCGGCATCCGCGTCTACACCCACGCCCACACCCGCGGCTACCCCACCGACGTGGACACCATCGTGAGCGACCAGGGCTACGGCGCCAACGCCTACATCGAGACCACGAAGCCGCTCGTCGTCGTCACCGGCCCCGGGCCGGGCAGCGGCAAGCTGGCCACCTGCCTCTCGCAGCTCTACCACGATCACAAGCGCGGCGCCCACTCGGGCTATGCCAAGTTCGAGACCTTCCCCATCTGGAACATCCCTCTCAAGCACCCGGTGAACGTGGCCTACGAGGCCGCGACCGCCGACATCCGCGACTTCAATCTCATTGACCCCTTCCATCTCGAAGCCTACGGCCAGGCCGCCATCAACTACAACCGCGACGTCGAGGTCTTCCCCGTCCTCAAGCGCATCCTGGTCCGCATCATGGGCGACGAGGCGGTCTACAAGTCCCCCACCGATATGGGCGTGAACCGCGCGGGCTTCGCCATCACCGACGATGCCGCCGTGCGCGAGGCGGCCACCCAGGAGATCATCCGCCGCTACTTCCGCTACTCGTGCGAATACGCCATGGGCCTGGCCGACCGCGAGACGGTCGAGCGCGTGGAACTGCTGATGGACGAGTTGGGCGTCGAGCCCACCAGCCGCCGCGTGGTCGCCCCCGCCCGCCAGGCCGCCGCCGAGGCTCACGCCAGCGGCAAGGGCAACCGCGGCATCTTCTGCGGCGCCGCCATCGAACTGCCCGACGGCGCGATCCTCACGGGCAAGAACTCGCCCCTCATGCACGCCACCTCCGCCCTCGTCCTCAACGCCATCAAGCACCTCGCCGGCATCCCCGACCGCATCCACCTGCTGTCGCCCACCATCATCGAATCCATCGGCGCCCTGAAGGAGCAAGTCCTCAGCGCCAAGACTGTGAGCCTCAACCTCGACGAGGCCCTCATCGCCCTGAGCATCGGCGCCGCCACCAACCCCACCGCCCAGCTCGCCATGGAGAAGCTCAAGGACCTCGCGCGTTGCGAGGTCCACCTCACCCACATCCCCAGCCCCGGCGACGAGGCCGGCCTCAAGCGCCTCGGCGTCAACCTCACCGCCGAGCCCAACTTCTCCAGCAAGGACCTCTTTCAGGCGTGACCCATCCCGCCCTCCCGAAGGTCCCAGCGCCTTCGGGAGAGCGAGGCAACCGAAGGCGCCGACCTGGGCGGAATCCCACTCGATTCCCGTGTCCCTCATGCTATGATCTGTCTCTGCCGTCGCCATCACCCGTCCCTGTAGCAAGAGGAGCCCAAGCATGCTCGTGCCGCGCCTTGCCTTCATTGTTCTGTGCCTTGGTTCCGTCCTCGCCCGCGCAGAGGATGCGCTGCTGCTCTGCGGCTTCGAGACCGACCGCGACGTGAAGGCCTGGGAGTTCCGCAGCGGCACGCCCAGCCTCGTCTCTGAAGGCGTGACGCAAGGCGCGAGGGCGCTTCAAATCGCCTTCGACCCCAAGGGCGAGTACCGGCCGGCCTACATCTACTGGAACCGCGTGGTTCGCGATTGGTCGGCCTACGACGCCCTCGTGCTCGACGTGACCAACCCCAACCCCGAGCCGATCGGGGGCTATGTCCTCATCGCCGATCAGGCCTGGGTGGACGGCAACCGCAGCTACTGGAACCGCCACAACCAGGGCACGACGTTCGCCCCCGGCAGGACCCAGTGGGTGCTGCCCGTCCGAGGTCTCTATCGCGGCGAGGCGGGCAGCCGCAACAACGACATCAAGCGGAACATTGACCCCGACGCCATCGTGCGCGTGGACTTCGGGTTCGGGGACAAGGGCTCGACGGGCCGCGTGATTATTGACAACCTGCGCCTCGTCAAGGCCGCCAAGCCCGAGGGCGTGTGGGCCTTCGACTTCGGGCCGGCCAGCCAGTCGCTCATGCTCGGCTGGACCGCCGTGAGCAACGACATGGCCTACACGAGACAACGCGGCTTCGGCTGGGGGCCGCAGGGCGGCACGCCGCCCGCCGGCTGGGGACGCGACACGGGCTTCGGCGGCCCGCTCCTCCAGGACTCCGCGGAGTGCGGCGGCTACAACTTCCGCGTGGACGTGCCCCCCGGCCGCTACAAGGTGCTGGTCTTCTACGAGAACTGCGGCTACTGGGGCGGCGAGCAGGCCCGCCATCTCTGGCGCACGATCGCGGCCAACGGCAAACAGGTCTGGCGCGAGGACCGGCCCGACGGCGTCGCCCATGCACTCTATCGCTTCGAGAACGTTGAGCCGGTGGGCGTGGACATCTGGGACACCTACATGAAAGACGAGATCGCGAAACCCGCTGCCTTCGAGGCCGAAGCGGGCGCCAACGGACTGGTGCTCTGCTTCGAGGCCGACAAGGTCTGGGGCAGCAGAGTCGCCGGCATCGCCGTTCACAAGGCGGACGACGCAACCGGCGAGAAATGGCTCGCCAGCCAGCTCGACGCCATCGCCGCCGACTTCCGTTCCAAGGCCATCTGCCTCGACAAGCCGGCCCCGCCCTTCGAGGTCTCCGACGACTGGAAGAAGCTCGGCTTCGTCGCGTGGCCCGTCGGCATCGAGGAGGACCTCATGCCCCATTCGGTGCCCCCGCCCGACGCCAAGGGTCCCAACGAAGTGAGCCTCGCGCGGCGGGCGGTGGGCGGCGAAGCGGAGACCTTCTGCCTCGCCATCCGCCCTCTCGTGGACCTTCGCCTCCAGGTGCAAACCGCGTGGTCGCCCTGGGCGAACTCGTTGGCCCAGGAGCTGAACCTGGTGACCTACAACACCAGCCGCGGCTTCAGCCAGATCGCCTACGAGGTGAAGCCGCACACGCTCCGGCGGCTCTCGCCGCAGCAGACCGTGTCGCTCCCGAAGGGCGTCACGCGGTTGCTCATCCTCAAGGTTCGCGTGCAAGCGCCCATGGCCTCCGAGCCGCGCGGCAAGCTCGCCTTCCATTCACCCGACGGGAAGGAGGTCTGGAGCGCGGCGCTCACGCTCACGCTGCACCCCGTCGCGCTCAACCGCCAAACCGACTATCTCATGGGCTTCTTCGGCCTGATGCCGCCTAACCTGGTTCCCGATGAGAACCGATGGGACGTGCTCGACCAGACGCTCAAGATGCTGCGTGACTATGGGATGAACGCCGTCTGCGGCGGGCCGAGTTGGGAGCTGAAGGGCTGGAAGAACGGCGAGCCGGCCGTTGACTTCGGCGACTGCGACCGCTTCTTCGAGCTGCTGAAGAAGCACGGCTTCACCCAGGCCATCTGCGGCTACGGCGGCCTGCGCTTCCGCGGCCTCCATGACGGCTATCAGAAAGGCGCCGCCGGCGAGAAGACGGAGAAGGAGAGCGGCCTGCCCTACGAAGAGGCCCTGATGCGCGCCTGGAAGGCCGTGGACACCCATGCGCGCGCCCACGGCTGGCCGACCATCCAATACGCCATGTGCGACGAGACCCGCGTACGCGACGTGGCCGAGCGCGAACTGGCCTTCATGAAAGCCATGGCCAAGGTCTCCGCCGCCTTCCCCACGACCGTCCGCACGAGCGGCAGCTACAGCGTCCACTTCACCCAGCGGCCGACCGACAAGGACGACCTGAACTACTGGCACCAGCGCTTCTTCGAGGCCCTCGACATCTCGAGCCTCAACCTTCACGACGAGAGCGTGATGGCCGAGGCCAAGAAGCTCGGCAAGGAGGTCCACATCTACAACCAGGGCCGCGACCGCTACAGCTTCGGCCTCTACCAGTGGAGCGAGTGGCGCAAAGGCGTCGCCGCCCGCTGGCAGTGGCACCTGAACGTCTTGCACGGCTACCAGTTCTTCGACCTCGACGGCCGCGAGCCCGACACGGCCATGATCTGCTATGGCCGCGAGGCCATCTACCCCACCATCCACTTCGAGCGCTGCCGCGAGGGGGCAGAGGACTTCTATCTCTACAACACCCTCTGGAAGCTCATCGAGGCCAGGCGTAAGGCGGGCCAGGAGACCGACGCCGTCAAGGCGGCTGCCAAGCTCCTCGACGACGCCATCGCCGCCGTGAAGCTCAACCAGCGCACCCCGCCCGAAGGCTTCAACGCCGATGCGTTCAAGGCCAAGGTGATTGGCGCGATCGCCGGGCTGGCGGGGAACACGGGGAATCCGTAAGCCCCCATGCATACCCCGCAGCGGGAGCAGACCGGAGGTGGAAGAACGCCAGGGGAAACGCAGGGAGCACAGCTCCTTCCGCGGCTTGCGCCCCCGCGCAGCGGGCGCTATAATGCAGGTAGCTCAGGGCGGCGAGCGTTCCCTCTTCGTGGGCAAAGCCCAGGGACCCGACGTGGAAATACTGCACTATCCGCATCCTCTCCTGCGCAGGAAAGGGGACGTGATCCGCGAGATCACCCCCGAGGTCGCCGGGCGCGCCCGCGAGATGCTCGAGCTGATGTACGAGGCCAACGGAGTCGGCCTCGCCGCCACCCAGGTCGGTTGGAGCGTCCAGCTCTGCGTCATGAATCCACGTCCCGACGACCGCTCACTCGAGATCGTGTGCGTGAACCCCGTGATCGTCGAGGCCGAGGGCGAGGAGGTGGCCGATGAGGGCTGCCTCAGCCTGCCCGAGGTGCGCGGCAACATCCCGCGATTCACCCGCCTCACGGCCCGCTGGTACGACCTCGAGGGCCGCCGGATGGAGACCGTGGCCGAAGGGCTGCTCGCCCGCATGTTCCAGCACGAGCTCGACCATCTCAACGGCCGCCTGATCATTGACCGCATGACGCCGGCCAGCCGGCTGAGCGTTCGCGGCCGCCTCAAGGAGCTCGAGCGCGAGCACCGGGCGGCCGCGCGCAGCGTCGTGTAGCCCGCATCGTGAGGAAGCCGAGCCGTGTGTCCGCTGGCCGTGACCTTCTTCCTATCCCGCGGCCACTCGACCTTCGCCTTCTTCGCCCTGCTCGCCGTGTGCCTCGGGCTGATCGTCTACTTCTACATCAACAACGCCCGAGCGCTGCCCCGCTGGTACTTCGGCATCCTGCTGGCGATGCGCGTCCTCATCGTCGTCGTGCTGCTCCTCTTCATCTTCGAGCCGGCGCTGATCTTCAAGCGCTTCTTCAGCCGAGCCCCCCGCCTGCTGGTGCTCGTAGACACCTCGGCCAGCATGAGCCACGCCGACCCCGGCACCGGCCCACGGATCGAGCTCGCCAAGACCAACCTGCGCCACAGCGGCTTCCTCGGCAAACTCGAGGAGCAGTTCGCCGTCAGCCTCTTCCGCTTCGGCGCCACCGCGCAGCCCATCTCCTACAGCGATCTCCGAACACTCCAGGCCGACGAGGAGGCCACCAATCTCCCCGGGGCCTGCAAAGCCAGCCTCGACAACGCACGGCACCGCGGCGGACAGGTCGCCGGCATCATCCTGCTCACCGACGGCATTGACAACAGCGGCAAGCGCCCCATCGAGGAGATCGCGGGCCTGGGCGTCCCCGTCCACCCCATCGCCTTCGGCTCCCGCCTCGAGGAGGACAAGGACTTCAAGAACGTGGCGATCACCAACGTCGAGCACGACGACTTCGTGCCGAAGGACAACACCACGGAGATCAAGGTGCTGGTGGATGCCCAGGGCTACGGCAGCCGGCCCGTGCGTGTCCTCCTCCGCGACAAGCAGAAGGACAAAGAACTCGCCTCGCAGGAGCTCGTGCTCGACACCAAGAAGGGCGCGCAGCGCGTCGTCCTCAAGTTCACCCCCACCGAGATCGGCCGCATTGACGGCGAGATCGAGATCCCCAAGCTCGAGGACGAGAACCGCGTCGGCGACAACCGCAAGCCGATCACCATCAACGTCACCGGCCCTCGCATCAAGGTGCTCTACATCGAGGGCGTGCTGCGCGCCGAGGGCAAGTGGCTGATGCGCGCCCTCCAGACCGACCCCAACGTGGACCTCCTCTACCTCGTCAAGAGCCAGGAGGGCCACTTCCTCCAGCGCGGCACCGTCAAGGGCATCTCCCTGAGCAACATCCCCACGAACCTCGAGACCTGGAAGCGCTTCGACGTGATCGTGCTGGGCGACGTGCACAGCAGCCTCTTCACCAAGAACCAGATGCTAGACCTCAAGGAGGCGATCCTCGACGGCCGCGGCCTCCTGCTCCTGGGCGGCGTGGGCGCCCTGGGCCCCGGCAAGTACGCCGGGACGCCCATCGAGGACGTCTCGCCCGTCTGGCTCGGCCCGGCCACCATCGGCCAGGAGAACGGCGAGTTCTCCTGGGAGTTGACCGACGACGGCGAGGTGAACCCCATCTTCACCAACATCACCCAATTCTTCCCGCGGCGCGGCGGCGTGGCCGAGGTGCCCATACAGAAGCTGGCCGGCTGCACCCGCGTGGGCGCGGCCAAGCCGGTCGCCTCCGTCCTCGCCGTCCACCCGACCGCCAAGGGGCCCGACGGCAAGCCGCTCACCGTGGTCGCCGTGGCCAACGTCGGCAACGGCCGGAGCATGCTGGTCACCGCCGACACCACTCACCGCTGGTACCTGCCCAACAGCGCCCTCGGCCGCGAGCAGCCGTTCATCAAACTCTGGGGCCAGGCCATCCGCTGGCTCGCCAGCGAGGAGGTCAAGCGCGACGACAAGCCCGGCCTCACCGCCTACACCGACAAGGGCGAGTACGAGCCCGGCGCGCCCGTGCGCCTCCTGGCCATCGTGCGCGACCTCCAGGGCCAGGCCACGAGCGACGCCAGCGTCTACGTCTCCATCATCGGCCCCTCCAAGGAGCGCGCCAGGCACGAGGTGCCCAAAGTCGGAGGCCGCCTCGGCGAGTACGAGCTCAAGCTCACCCCGCAGACCTTCGGGCCGCACGAGGCCATCTTCAAGGCCAGGCTCGGCGACCAGCCGCTTGGCAAGCCGCAGTCCGTGCAGTTCACCATCGGCAAGCCCGACGTCGAGATGGCCGAGCTGAGCCTCAATGAGAAGCTCCTCAAGGAGATCGCCGATCGCACCGGCGGCACCTACTGCTCGTGGCTCAACCTCAAGGACCTGGCGGCCAGCCTCGCCGCCGACCAGGAGCGGCGCACCGAGCCCGTCAAGTTCCCGCTCCACAACACGCCGCTGTTCTTCGCCTTCTTCATCGCCATGGCCGCGGTCGAGTGGTACATGCGCAAGCGGATTCAACTGGCCTGAGGCCCATGCCCCGTTACTACCCCATCTGCTTGTCGCTCGAGGGAAAGCCCTGCCTCGTCGTCGGCGGGGGCCAGGTCGCGCGACGCAAGGTCGAATCGCTCCTCGAGGCTGGCGCGGCGGTCACCGTGGTCAGCCCCGAGTTCTGCCAAGAGCTGCTTGAGATCGAGGGCCTCCGGCGGATCACGCGAGCTTTCGAGGAAGGCGACGTCGCAGGGGCTTACCTCGTCTACGCTGCCACCGACGACGCGGCCGTGAACAGCGCCGTGGCCGTCGCCGCACGCAAGGCCGGCGCGCTCGTCAACGTGGTGGACACGCCCGCCGAGTGCGACTTCATCGTGCCCTCCACCCTCACGCGCGGCGACCTCACCATCAGCGTCTCGACCGGGGGCGCCGGCCCCGCCCTCTCGCGGCGGCTGCGCCTTGAGCTTGAGCCGCTAATCCCCCAGGACTTTGGGGAATTCGTCGCCCTCCTCGCCGAGCTCAGGGCCGAGGTCGCCGTCGCCGTGCCCGACATCCAGCGTCGGTCCGCCATCGCCCGTGCGCTCGCCGACAAGCCGGCCCTCGAACTCTTCCGCCAGCGAGGCCCTGATGCCGTCCGCCAACTCGTCCGCGACCTGATCGAGCGCGGTTCCTGACCCGCCCGACGGTCCCATTTCCGCAAACGTTAGTTGTCAAAGAACATGTGCGGCGCGGGGCGTGTCTTAGACTGGTGGTTGCCAGGGGCCGCATCGTCGCCGCGCCTCGGAGCGCGCTTCCTACGAGGGAACAGGGCCCGGGTTTGCCGGCATCGGGTCCTCTTCTCTCCACCAGTACAATGGCAATGCCCCTGCGCAAATAAGGGCCCGAATTCATGTTTTTTCGAGGTTTTTTTTCGGCTGATGAATCGTTGTGCGTAAGACATTTCCGTGTATAGCTTTATGTCACGGGGGCCCGCCAGCCATCACCCGACGCCGTCTCCGGCTCGCCTTCGACTGCTTGCGCTGAAGCCCCGGCACATCGAAGCCTATATCTGCCAACCGCTTGCGAATCTGCTGAACGTGGTATTGCACCGACTGAGGCGTGATTCCAAGCCGCCGTGCCACCTCCACCTGGCTGCGCCCATCGGCCAGCAACAGGCAGACCTCCCGCCTGCGTGGGCTCAACTCATCCAGGAACTCCCTGACTGCAATCGCATCGGGCAGGTCTGCCATTGCTCGCCTCACTCCCCTTCATGTCGAGGTCGGTCATTGGGCATCTCCTCGCCGAACTCCACGCGCGTGGCGACGAGGGCGAAGAGGGCGGTGGCCGTGGTCATGGCCCGCGACCGCCACAGGAGGTTCAGCCCGCTCTCGGTGCGCCCGCTGGCCAGGTCGCAGTCACTCCAGGCGCCGGTGGTGCGGTTCTGCGTCCGTAGCAGGTAGCGGGCGCCCCCTCGCGCCAGCTCGGGCGAGCGTCGGCACCCCGCCAGGACGAGCACGGCAATCGCCGTGTCGAGGTCCGGCGCTCCACAGTCCCACACCACCGTGCCATCGGGCCGCCGCTGTGCGCGCTCCTCGATGTCCTGCGCAAGCCGCTCGACGGCGGGCCGCAGCGCAGGCACAGGCCCCTGCACGTAGGCGCGGGCCACCGCGCCGTGGAGCGCGAAGCGATTCGGGTAGTACAGCACGCTCGGGTCGCGCGGAGTCTCCTGGGTAGCCCGGCCTGCGTGGCGGTTGAGGGCCGCCACGGCTTCCGCCGCGCCTGGCAGGTCCAGCGCCCCACAGCGCCCCAGCAGGTACAGCACGTTCGCGTTCACCACCAGGTCGAGATCGTTGACCGCCCCGCCGAACCAGGTGAGGAAGAGGCCCGACGGGCGCTCGAGCCAGGCGGCGGGGTAGCGCAGCGGCACGTGCCCCAGATCGCGCCAGGCGGCGAACGCCTCCAGCGGCGGTCGCCATGGAGGGGCTCCGGTGGCCTGTGCTTCGTCAATCAACGCGGCCGACACCACCGAGCTCGTGTCGGCATCCGGCATGACGCCGAACCGACGCGGCAACTGGGGCACGTTGAGGGGCGCAAAGGCCCCGAACGGGCACGGCCCACGCACGATGGGCACCACGAGCGGCGAGATCAGCCAGTCGCCCCGCAGGGCCGACAGCCAGGGCCTCCGACAGGCTCGGGCCGCCGACGCGGGGGGCCAGTAGGCGATGGCCCCGGGCGGAATGCCCTCACCAGTGGCCTCGAAGCGCCGCAGAAACGCCGCCGCGCGCGCCTGCATGGTTCTGGCCCGCTCGGCATCGCGCGCGGCGAGGCCGGCCTGCCCCTTCCGCGCAGCACCCTCCACATAGCCGAGACAGGCGTGAATGGCCGCCGGGATGAACGGGCTGACGTCGCGCACCCGCAGGCCGAAGGCGGGCAGCCAGATGTACTGCGGCCAGTTGCCCGGCCAGTCGCCGCCGCCGGCGAAGCCGCGCACCGGCTCGCGCACCTGGGTCGCTTCCAGGTAGTCGAGTGCCTTGCCCACGGCCGAGCGGGCAGGGTGGGCGCGGTGCCGCGCGGGCGGGGCGGCGTAGAAGTACACAGCGCATCCGGCCGACAGGCTGGCCGCGCCGATGAGCGCTGCGCACAGAACGCGCCGAGGCTTCACACGCGGCTCCCCATGGCGGGGCGCGTTTCGCGAGGCGCGTCCCATGCTCGGACGACCGCCGCTCACAGGGCCTTGAGCGCGCGGGCCACTTTGGCCGCGTCCGACGCCTTGTCCACGGCCACGTGCGCGACGAATGCCTTGCCGATGGCGGCGGCGGAGAGGCCGCGCAGGTTCACGCCCGCGGCGGCGATGGCCTCGGCCATCCTGGCGCCCATGCCCTTCTTGTCGGGGCCTTGCACGCGCACGGTGTGCAGGCTCTTGCTCTTGGCGAAGCCGGCCGCCTTGGCGGCCTTGGCCTGCTTGGCGCCCTTGATGGGCGTGACGAAGACCACGCCCGTGCCCGGCTTCTCGGGCGCGCGGCGGGCGATCACCATTTCCAGGTTCGCGCCCGCGGCGGCCAGCGCCTTCAGCTTCGCCGCCAGGCCGCCCGGCTGGTCCACGATGCTCGCCGCCCAAGTGTCCACGCGGCTCACTTTCAGCGCCATGCCCTGTCCTCCAATGAAAGGCGTGATGCCTGAAGCATAGGACGCCACGCGCCAAATGTCAACCCTGATTGCGGAGTCGAAATCCGAGGCGGCTTCTGGTATCCTGTCAGCCACACCCGAGGAGAAAGGAACACAATGAACCGGTCTGGCCTGTGGTTGCTCCCCTTCGCCGCGCTCGTTTCCATGGCCTGGGCGCAGGAGACCCGCCTGCTCAGCGATTTCAGCGTGGAGGGCGACTGGAAGGTCCACCCGTGGAACAAGGCGAAGGGCACGGCCGCCCTCAGCGACGAGTTCCCGCCGTCGCTCGTCACCGAAGCCGGCGCGCCTCGCAAGTCCCTCGTCGCCACCATCCAGTGGCCAAGCGGCAAGGACTTCGCCTTCTTCAATCTCGACCCGCCCGCGATGGGGCCGATCCCGTTCAAGGTGCTCAGCGTGAGCCTGTGGGTCAAGGGCACGGGCACGGGGCACTTCATCGAGCTTCACTTCCGCTCCGCCGACGACAAGGAGGTGAAGGTGGGCCTGGGCGCGATGGACTTCACGGACTGGCGGAAGCTGCGCAAGGAGGTGCCGGCGGGCGTCAAGCAGCCGCTCGTCCTGAAAGGCATCGTCACCCACAACTGGGGGCTGCCGGGGGGCGACCACGTGCGGCTCTTCGTCACGCGCCTGGAGGCCGTGGTGGACCCGTCGCAGCGCCTCATCGCCGAGGGGGGCGGGCCGCTTTTCGCCGTGGACACTGCGGCGCCGAACGGCCTCGTGGGCGACGACGGCAGGGCAGCGGTCACGCTGCGCCTCACCTCGTGGCAGCCCGAGGAGAAGGCCTACGAGATCCGCTACTCGCTCACGGCGTGGAACGGACAGAAGACGCCCGGGAAGCCGGTCGCGGCGCGCGTCAAGGGCGCGTGGCAGCAGAACCTCGATGTCCCCTGCCCCGCTTTCGGCCCCGTGCGCCTCGACGCCGAGTTGTGGGAGGCGGGAGCCGCGAGGCCGCTCGCCACGGCGAGCCGCACGCTCGTGCGCCTGATGCCCGTGCCGAAGCTCACGCCCGAGCAGCGCCTCAAGTCGCCGATGGGCGTCAATGGCCACTATCAAAGCCCCTGGGGCAGCCTGGGCCGCATGGGCATCCACTGGGGACGCGACTACTCGTGGGGCTGGCTCAAGGGCGGCGAGAAGGCGCCGATGGCGCCGAACGGCGTGGACTTCCGCCTCACGCTCAAGGCGGCCGAGGAGGGCGGCGTCATCCTGCTGCCCATCACGATGCGGTCGTTCTGGGACGACGCGAAGAAGGCGTTCCTCGAGGACGAGGCGGCCATCGCGGCCGCCTTCGCCCGCCTCGGCAAGGCGTTCCCATCGCTGCCCTACTGGGAGCTGGATAACGAGGCCGACCTGGCCTCGCCGAATCAGCGCCTCCGCCTGGCCAACTACATGCCCCTGATCCGCGCCGCAGCCAAGGGCCTCCGCGAGGCGGGCAAGGCGCGTGTCGCCCTCAATGGCACCGCGGGCATCCACTACGAGGACACGCTCGAACTCCTCAAGTCGCCCATCCGCGACGACTTCGCCGTCGTCAACTACCACTACTACACGGGCACCGTGCCGCCCGAACTGGCGACGGAGGACGTGAACACGGGGGCCGAGGGCCGCCGCGAGTCCATGAGCTTCCTCGACCAGCTCCGCCGCATCAACCGCGCCGCCCACGCCGCGGGCAAGGAGGCCTGGCTCACCGAGATCGGCTGGGACGTGACCTACGGCCCCGCCGTCGGCGAACGGCTCCAGGCCGTCTACCTGCCCCGCGTCTACCTCCTCGCCCGCTGGTGCGGCACCGACAAGGTCTTCTGGTTCTTCGACCGCGATGTGAAGGGGGGCACGAACAAGTTCTCGTCCAGCGGCCTCATTGACGCCAGCGACCAGGCGAGGCCCAGTGCCGCCGCGATGGCCGCCCTCTCTGCCTTCACCGCCGACGCCCAGCCCGACGGCTCGGTGGACCTGGGGGATGACCGCTGGTGCCTCCTCTTCAAGAGGCCCTCGGACGGCTGGGTCGCCGCCATCTGGTCGGTGATGGCTGCTCACCCGATGCCGAAGGAAGCCGAGACGGCCGAGGCCGCCTACGACCTCTTCGGCAACAAGATCACCCCCAAGGAGATCACCCCTGAGGTCACGTACCTCGAACTCAAGAAGCTCCCCTTCGTCTGGGACGCGCAGCGTCACGCGGAGTGGGCGTCCTCGACGTCCCTCCGTGTCTTCCCCGGCGGGAAAGCCCTCGCGCAAGTCATGACTGGTGGCGGGACGCTCTCGTGGGAGGGTGTGCCGAAGGGCGTCGCTCTGCTCGGGGACTCCGAGGGCCCCGGCCGACCGACAGCAATCGCCATCACATGCGATCCGGCCGTTCCCGCTGGCTCGTATGTCATCCGCGCGGTCATCTCGGCTCAGGGGTGGCGCCGCTCGTGGCCCGTCACACTTCGCATCGAGCCGCCCGTGCTGGCCAAGGCTCAGCCCTACGAGGCCGGCCAGCCGGCGGCAATCGAGCTTCGCCTGGCAGCCGACACGCAGCAGGAGGCGACCATCGAGGCCCCCCAGGGCACAGGCACCGTGCAGCCGGCCACCTTGACCCTGGAGCCCGGCAAGCCTCAGAAGATCGAGTTCACCGCCGCCGCTGCCGCCAAGGGCCCGGTGCCCCTCACGCTCACCCTCGCGAACGGCGCCCGCCAACGCCTCCCGCTGCGGCCACACGCCCTCGACGCACCGTTCCTCCAGCAGATGAACTACGAAGGGCTATTCCCCTGGCCGGCGGCTGCCAGGCTGAGCAGCGAGCACTTCGCCTCGACGAGCCTCGATTTCGCCCCCGAAGCCTGGCTGGGGTGGGTGCCTCAGGGCCTCACCGTCCAGGCATCTTTCTCGGTAAAGGACCTCACGCCGGGCGACCCGAAGTGGTTCTGGGACAACATGTGTCTGGAGCTGTTCGTGGATACCTCGCCCGGCCCGCACCAGGGCTGGGGCAAGGCATCGCACCAGTTCTGGTTCACGCCCGCCCTCAAAGACGGCAAGTGGTGGCTCTACGCCGGCGAGTGGAAGCGGAGCGATGCCATTGCCGCGACGATCTACGACGACAAGCGGTGCAAGACCGCTATCGCCTTCGCCAACGGCCGCCTGACCGTCAAGGCGTTCATCCCCAGCGAGGCCCTTGGCGCCGCGCCGGCGGAAGGCGCAGCCTGGCGGGCAGCCATCGCTCTCCAGCGCATGGACCTCACCGGCAAGGCTAACGCCGCCTGGCCTGTGCTCAAGGAGGACGGCCTGCTGACGGGCGCCCAGAACCTCGGTATCATTCGTTTCACCCGGTAGCGGAGATCTCGCCATGCGGTGCTTCAAGCTCTCGGCCACCTGCCTGCTGGCAATCTCAGCGGTCGCCGGTCAGGCGATGGAGATCGTGCGCGACGGCCAGCCCATCGCCACCGTCGTCGTCGAGAAGGCCCCAGCCCCCGACAGGGGCGGCCGCCGCGACTGGGATGATGCGGCCGCCGCCAGGGTGTTCGTGGACTGGGTGAAGAAGATCACGGACGCCGAGCTGCCCATCGCCGAGACCGCCCCCGCGGGCAAGCCCGCCATCTTCGTCGGCGCCGCCGCGCTCAAGGCCGGCCTCAAGCTCGACGACATCAAGAGCCCCACGAACGAGGGCATGCGGCTCGTCTGCGACGGCGACCGCGTGCTCCTCGCCGGCCAGTGCGGCGTCGCCACCGTCAAGGCCGTCTGCCGCTTCCTCGAGGAACTCGGCTGCCGCTACTTCATGGACAAGCCGCTCGGCGAGGTCTTCCCCCGCAGCCGGTCCCTCTCCGTCGGCACGCTCGACATCACCGACCAGCCCGGCTTCCTCTACCGCACCATCTGGGGCTCGCAGTGGAGCGGCCACTCGCTCTGGAAGGTCTGGAACGGCGCCGGCGGCCTCAGCATGGGCATGGGACACTCCTGGGGCGGCTACGTCCGCAAGAACCTCTTCGCCCAGCACCCCGAGTATTTCCCCCTGCGCCTCGACAAGCGCGTCGAGAGCGAATGGCTCTGCACGTCGAACCCCGACCTCCGCAAGCTCTTCGCCGAGAACCTGCTCAAGGCCATCGAGGGCGGCGCCGCCAACCCCTCCATTTCGCCGCCCGACGGCACGACCTACTGCGAATGCCCCGCCTGCAAGGCGCAGGACGACCCGAACTCCCTCGAGCCCTCGTCGGGCAAGGTGAACATGACCAACCGCTACTGCGACTTCTTCGATTTCCTGGGCAAGCAGGTCGCCGCCAGGCATCCCGAGTCCATCCTCAGCTTCTACGCCTACGCCGACTACACGCAGCCGCCCACCCGCCGGGAAAAGCTGCCGCCCAACATCGCCGTCTGGATCGCCCCCATCCGCTACTGCCGCTACCACCGCATCGGCCACCCAGGCTGCCCCAGCCGCACCCAGCTCGCCGAACTCCTCGACGGCTGGGCCGCCGTGGCCTCCCGCATCGGCTACCGCACCTACAACTTCAACCTCGCCGAGTGCGTCGTGCCCTTCTTCATGTACTCCGTCTGGAAGCACGACATCCCCTGGCTCAAGGCCAAGGGCTGCATCGGCGTGAACCTCGAATCGCTCGAGAACTGGGAAATCTACGGCCCGCACATGTACCTCAGCATCCGCCTCGCCTACAGCCCCGACGCCGATGCCGCGGCGATCATGGACGACTACTTCGCCCGCTTCTACGGTCCCAAGGCCGGCCCTCTCATGAAGCAATACTGGATGGCCGTTGACGGGGCATTCGACCAGATGAAGGCCCATGCCGGCTCCTTCTTCGCCATCCACCTGGTCTACACCCCCGAGTTCCTCGCCAGGACCAAGGCCCTCCTCGACCAGGCCGCCGAGGCCGCCCTGAAGGAAACCGCGAATGCCCCGAATCCCGCGAATCCTCAATCCAATTCGCCGGATTCGCGGTTTGCTGCCCGCGTGGCCATCGCCTTCGAGGGCTGGAGGAACGCCGCCGAGTTCATCGCCCTCCGCAACGCCATGAACCAGGGCGACTTCGCCCAGGCCAAGAAGCTCTACGACGCCCTCCACGCCCGCAACGAGGCCGAATACAAGAAGGGCTACGGCAACCACTACACCCTCAACTACCTCGAGCGCTTCGTGGGCGCCCACGTCAACGCCGGCGCCGCCGCCACCGCGCCGCCCGCCAAGGTGCTCGCCGTCCTCCCCGACCAGTGGCGTCTCGCCTACGACCGCGACGAACTCGGCCCCAATAAGGGCTATCCCCAGCCCGACTTCGACGACTCGCAGTGGAAGACCGTGGCCACGTACTCCAACACCCTGGACGCGCAGGGCCTGCCCGACGAGAAAACCATCCTCTGGTACCGCACTCGGTTCCAGGTGCCCGAGAAGCACGGCAGACTCGCGCTCTTCTTCACCGAGGTGGACGGCAACCCCATCGTCTACATCAACGGCAAGGAGACCGACCCCGGCAAGAAGCGCGCGCCCTTCGAGATAGACATCACCAAGGTCGCCAGGCCCGGCGACAACCTCGTCGCGGTGCGCGTGGACCACTCGAAGATCACCGAGCTCTTCCTCGGCGGCATCATCCGCCCCGTGCTCCTCATCGAGAGGCCGTGACGCCCAGCCCCGCCGAGGCGTGTCCATGCCTCCTTCCTGCCGCCGGGTGCCCCAGAGGTCACCCTCCCGACGGTTGCAATCCACTCGGGAGGGTGACAGGAAGGGGGAGCGCTGGGGTCATTACCCTCCCGAACGTACTGGAACGTTCAGGAGGGGGCATCGCGGGTCGGTCACAGGCGCAGTCTGTGCCCTCGGCGCAGGCCAGAGTTCAGACTGCAACCGCCTCGGCTCCGCCGCAACATCGGCCCAGAGCATGTTTCCAGGCACTCGCCCAATGTTGCCGAATGGCAACACGCTCTAACTACTCAAGGCATAAGCGCTTGGCAGCCATGGACACTGATGACTGCGTGGCCATGTTGCCGAGAGTCAACGTGAGGCTATCGCCCTCGGGGTCTCTGGCCCCTTTCCCCCATTCGCGGTACGCACGCAACTGCCGACAGTGGGATAAGATACACTGCGAACCTGCCTGATGCGCGCAGAGCCTCCACCCCTGGCCCACGACTTGCTTGTGCTGGACTCAACTGAGGGATGCGCTCCGTTTCCATAGCCCATGAAGGAGGGTCATGCATGGAACGGGCCGGGAGCGTGTTACGGGGTTGCCTGATCTCCATCGCCTTCCTCGTGGTATCAGCGGCCGGCTACCCGATCGCGCCGGACCCCGCGGATTACGCCTGGACGGGCGCCGGTGGCATTGACTGGTTCGTTGCCGGCAATTGGTCTCCTGCCGGCCCGCCGGGCCCCGTTGCATCAGCGTCGGTGAACGCTCCCGAGATCGCGCCGGCGACGGTGCTGCCATGGACGGGCAATCCCTCCGCCTACCCCGCGGTCGTCGCGAGCCTCTGCGTCGGGCAGACGGCCAGCGGCCACGTCCAGGTCACGCACGATCCCCTCGGCACCATACCGCTGACCGTCAGCGGGACGGCCTGGGTGGGGTACCAGCACGATTCGGCCCTCCCCTTGTTCGCCCGGCTGCAACTCGGCGGTGGCGGCGGCGGCGGGGCGGTGACGCCCACGGTCAGGGTGGGCACTCTCGCCGCGCCCGGCGCCCTCTACGTGGGCTGCGACGCGGCGGCCGTCGTGTCGGTCTCCAGCAACACTTGGCTCGACGTGCTGGGAACCACGGTCATCGGCGCCGGCCCCGCCAGCTACTTCGGCGAGCGCGATGTGATCGTGCAGGGAGGCAAGTTCACCACCACGGACCTCATCATCGGCGCCGTCTCCGACTACACGGGAATGGCCAACCTACGGGTGGAGAGCGGCGGCTCCTGCGTCGTCAGCAACACCACGGTCGTGGGCGACGAGGCGGGCGGGATCGGCGCGTTCGCCACGAGCATCGGCTCGACCCTCGACGTCGGCGACTGCGTCATCGGGCGAGCCGGCCTGGGCGACGGATGGGTGACCACAGACGGCCATCTCACCTCGCGTTCCCTCACCCTGGCCGAGGCGCCCGGCAGCTACGGCGGCCTCTACGTCCAGGGCAACACCAGCACCGCCTCGCTCAACGGCCTCCTGACGATCGGCAAGGCAGGCAGCTCCGCCACCGTCTATGGCCAAATGGGCGCGCAGGTGAGCCACGTGGGCGACTGCTACATTGCCCAAGAGCCGGCTTCGGGCGGCAACCTCTACCTCAACACCGACGCCACGTGGACCACCACAGGCACCCTGTACATTGGAGGCGACGGCGGCGGAGGCGGCGGCCGCGGCACCGTACAGGTCCGTGGCGGCGCCACCCTCCAGGCCGCTGGCGGCATCGTGGTCTACGGCGACCCACCCGCCGACCTCTTCAGCGTCCTCGCGGTGCAGGCGCCGTCCACCGTCACCGCGCCCACGGTCCAACTCCTGGGCGGCGAGCTACGCGGCGGCACCATCATCGGCCATGTCACGAGCGACGCCGGAGTCGTCTACCCCCACCACAGCGGCACCCTGACCATTGACGGGAACTACGCGACGCTCGACGTCGAGTCGCGCGTCTACATCGAGCTATGGGGCACAGGGTACATCTGGGGCGGACCCGGCCCCGGCACCACCCACGACCGGGTCAACGTCCTGGGCACCGCCAACCTCGGCGGGGGCCTGGGGCTGACCTTCTACACCTCGGCTTGGACGCCCCAGGCCGGCGACATGTTCGAGATCTTCAGTGCCACGCAAGGCTTCGGCGGCTCCGCCTTCGACAGCTGGTGGTATAGCGTCCAGGGGCCGCCCTTCGGCCTCAACGTCGCGCTCGAGTACACCCCCACCAGCGTCATCGTCCGCCTGCGGGGTGAGGGCGGGGGCGGCGGAGGCGACGGCGAGATTCCCGAGCCATCCACCCTGGCGGTGCTTGCGCTCGCCGGTCTGGGCCTGCTGCGAAGACGCCGGCGGTAGAGTCCCGTCGAGGCTGGCGCAGACCACGGGCCCGCGTGGTGCGAGCAGCTTGCACTGGGTCACCCGAAAGCGGTGCTTTGCGCCCGCACCCCAACAGGCTGATGCATGTTTCAGGGCACGGCGATAGCTGGGTGCCCTCTCCGATGCCCGCAACCTGACAATGCCACGAGATGCGGCGACCCTGTTACCACAGTGAGCCGTTCGCCTCTGGATGAAGCTCGGCACAGCGGCGCGTGGGTAGTGTGTATCCGTTCGGCGACACAAGACCCGAGCGCCGGCCGCCCGGGCGGTCACCCACCGAACAGACGAACGCGAAGGTACCCACGGCCGGAGGAGTGCTAAGGACGGCTTTCGTCCGCAGGCAACGCTCTGTGGAGCGATTCCCAAACGCCACCCGTGTGTGGCGTTTCTTTTTGGGCCGACGGGCCAGGCGCCCCAGGAGTGGAGTCTTTGGTGGAGGGGTCTGGGGAGGCACCTTTCCGCCAGAACGGTGCCTCCCCACACACCCGCGCGATGGGCCAATTTGGGGTTGCATTGCAGGGGGCGAAGCGCTAAATTGTGGGAGAAGTTCCGGTTCGGCCATGTCTACGGAATGGGGTGATGCCATGAGCATTGCACGCGGGTGCGGAATCGTGCTGTCCTGCCTGGCGGCCTGCCTGCCGAGCGCCTTCGGCGAGTCGGCCGACCCGAAGCCAGCCGAGGATCCGGCGTTCCTGGCCCTGTCGGACACCATCATGCAGGAGGCCGAACGCCAGCACATGGTGAACCGGCGCATGGACACGACGATTGATGCCTTCCGAGCGATCGTGTTGGACCTGCGGTCGAACGAGCTGCTCAAGGAGGGCAAGGCGGATGAGCTGCTGCGCATCGCCGAGATCCTGAAGAAGCTGAGCACGCAGCACGTGCCCGACGCCGCGAAACACCTGGAGAACGCCCGACAGCAACTGGCTACGATGCGGCCGTTCCTCCAGGCGGCGGGTGTGGAGATTGACATCGTGACGAAGGAGCTCGAGCGTGTGCTGCTCCAGGCCGCGTCGTCGCAGGCCATCCAGGACTTGCGCCGGGAGCTCCAGGAGCTCATTGCCAGGGAGGAGCAGCTCCAGCGCGAGACGAAGGAGTGGGGCAAGAAGGTGCTCCAGGAGCCCGACAAGGCCGATGAGCAGAAGAAGGATCTCGCCGAGAAGCAAGAGCGCCTGGCTCAGCGTGCGGAGTTGTTCCAGAAGCAGCTCCAGGAGGCGGTGAAGGAAGAGGCCGACCCGATGAGCCGCAAGCGCATGGAGCGCGCGGAGCAGGAACTCAAGAAGGACACGCCGGTCGAGAAGCGCATGGAGGAGGCCGCGCGCGAGATCGAGGAGAAGAAGCCCGTCGCCGCCGTCGAGGAGCAGGAGAAGGCGCTCGAGGCCCTGCGCGAGGCCGAGAAGCAGCTTCAGGGCAACGAGAAGGATGATCTCCAGGCCAAGAAGGAACTCCGCGAGAAGCTCGAGGAGATCCGGAAGGACCAGAAGGACCTTCGCGAGAAGGGCGAACAGAAGACCGAAGAGCAATTCAAGCAAGATCAGAAGGACACCCAAGTCGCGCAGCGCAACCTCGAGAACCGCCTCGAGCAGGCCCAGAAGGAGTACGCCGAGGCGAAACGCGATGAGCGCAAGGATGCCGTCCAGGAGAAGATGCAGGAAGCGGACAACCGCATGGAGGAGGCGGAGAAGGCCATCGAACAAGCGCAGAAGGAAACTACTGCCGACCAGCAGCACAAGGCCGAGGAGGCCCTGGCTCAGGCCATCAACGAGCTCGACCGCCAGATCGCTCAAGCCGAGACTCCTCAGACACCCGACCAGCGCGCCGAGAGCCAGATTCAGGAGATGCTCAAGGACCAACAGGCCCTTCGGGAGGAGACGCAACAGCGTCAGCGCGACAACGAGAACGCTCAGGAACTCGCCCGTCCGCAGCAGAACCTTCAGGAACGCGCCCAGCAAGCCGCCGAGAACGCCCAGCGCCCGAACGTTCAGAACGCCCTCAACGAGGCTCAGCAGGCGATGAACGAAGCGGCCCAGAATCTCCAGCAGAATCAGCCTCAGCGGGCCGCCGAGGCCCAGCAACGCGCCGAGAACGCCCTCCAGGAGGCCCAGGCCGCCTTGCAGCGGGCGCGCGAGCGCGACCAGCAGATGGCTCGGGCCCGAGCGGAGATGCAGCGGCAGCTAAACGATCTCCTGCGCCGTCAGCAGGAGCTCAGCCAGAACACCGAGAACGCGCGGCCCGAGGGCCTCCCCGAGCAGGCGCCGGAGCAGCAGAACCTCCAGGCCGACACCCAGCAGGCCCACGAGGCCGCCCAGGAGGCCGCGCCCGAGGCCGCTCAGCCGCTCCACGAGGCAGCCGCCGAGATGCAGCACGCGGCCGAGGCCCTCGCCCAGGCGCAGCAGCCCGAGGCCCAGCAGCATCAGGCCGCCGCCGAGGCCGCCCTCCAGCAGGCGCAGCAAGCCTTCGAGACCGCCATGGCCCAGCCGGAGCAGGGGCAGCCCGAGCCCGGCCAACCCGAGCCTGGCCCGCCCGAGCCCGGCCAGCCCGAGATGGCTCAGCCCACCCAGCAACCCATGCCCCACGAAGGCCCCACCCAACAGACCGAAGACAAGGAACGCGCCCTCGGCGACAAGACGGACCCCAAGGGCAAGGATGTCGCCCGCACCGACGCCAAGTGGAACCCACTCGGCGACCGCAAGCGTGACGATCTGTTCCAGATCTACGCGCGCGAGCTCCCTATCGAATACCGCGAACTCCTCGAGAGCTACTACGAGGCCCTCTCCAAGGACGCCGCACGTCCAGCCTCCAAGCGATAGGATGCCGTCCATGCGTCGTCGCGCCGCCCTCGCCCTCATGTTCATCGCCCTCCCTCTGCGCGTGGGCCTCGGAGCCGGCGCGCGAGTCGGCGTCGCCGAACTCAGCCCCCAGGCCGAAACCGCCATAGACAAGGGCCTCCGCTTCCTCGCCAAGTCGCAGAACCCCGACGGCTCCTGGGGCGCCCGCTACCCCGCTGCCATGACCGGCCTCTCCATGATGGCCTTCATGCTCAAGGGCTACTTCCCCGAGCACGGCCAGCACGCCAAGACCATGGACAAAGCCCTTGCCTGGCTCCTCAAGCGCGGCAAGGAAGGCGGCGGCTACTTCGGCGGCACCAACCAGGGAATGTACGAGCACGCCCTCGCCACCCTCGCCCTCTCCGAAGTCTGGGGCATGACCAACAAAGAAGAGGTCCGCGACATCCTCAAGCGCGCCGTCAACATCATCCTCCGCGCCCAGAACTCCGAAGGCGGCTGGCGCTACCAGCCCCAGCCCATAGACGCCGACGTCTCCGTCACTGTCATGCAAATCGTCGCCCTCGCCTCCGCCGCCGAAGCCGGCATCCTCGTCCCTGCCCCCGTCATCAAGAAGGCCACCGACTACGTCAAGAAGTGCCAGAACCCCCTCAGCGGCGGCTTCGGCTACCAGCCCGGCGGACGCGACCCCTCGCTCTCCTCCTCCGCCGCCGGCCTCCTATCGCTCCTCATGTGCGGCGAACGCGACACCAAGGAAGCCAAGCGCGGCATCCAATACCTCGCCCGCCTCCCCAAGGAGGAGTTCGAGAAAACCAAGTTCTACCACTACGGACACTACTACGCCGTCCAAGCCATGTACCAGGCCGGCGAGGACTACTATCAGGACTGGTACCCCAAGATTCACGACGCCCTCCTCCGGAAGCAACGCAGCGACGGCTCCTGGCTCGGCGACGGCGGCGAATCCGACCCCATCTATGGCACCGCCATGTCCATCCTCATCCTCGGCGTGCCCTACCGCTTCCTGCCCATCTACCAGCGCTAGCCCGAGACCCGTTGGGATTGGGCCGCGAATCACGCAAATCTACGCGAATCCAGACACTCCTCACTGACAGCCGCACTCTCGTCCCTACGCTCTGCGTGGGGGCGACTCCCCGGCCGCTCCGCGGTCCCAGGCACGGACGCCGCGCGCCTCAATCCCCGCGCGTCACACCACCACGGGCTCGATGTTGAACAAGCGGCAGAACTGGACGAGCTGCGCCTTGTAGTCCCCATAGAAGAAGAGCTGGTGAAAGCCGGGAAAAGCCAGCACGTCGGTCGCACCGTCGAACTTGACCATCACCGACACCACACAGCCGCCGGCAGGCGGCACCGACACGTTCTCGACGACCTCCCCCACCGAGATGAGCATGCGCGCCCTGCCGCCCTTGGGCGCGGGCTCGACGTCGAGGCACGTGACCCTCTGGCCGATCTTCCACAGGGTGCGGGGAACCGCGTCGCGCATCCCGTGATGATGCACGATGTCGAACGGCTCGGGCGGCTGGCCGAAGCCACTGAGCCGCGTGGGGCACGAACAGTGCGCGCCGATGATCGCCCCGCGCGCCGTCTCGCCCACGGGGTCCTGCTGGAAGCCCGGGCGGTCGAACAGGTACTGCACCACGATGTGCGCGGCCATCGCCCCCAGGTCAGCCTCGCACGCCGCGGGAATCCCGTCGTCGTTCATCCGCGACCACGCGATGCACGGCAGGCTCACCTTCGTGCGGCCCAGCGCGCCCAGGCAGTCCATCGTGATCGCATCGGCCTCGGCCCGCGCCCGAAGCGTGCGCGCCACCACGTAGCTCCTCACGCCGTTGAGCACGTCCTGCTTCGTCGCGCCCGCCAGGCGGCGCGCGCGCTTCATGTAGTCCTCGGCCAGCGAGCGGATTTCGTCGCTCTCCGGTGTCCTCTCGTACTCATCGAGGAACGTCTTGGCGGGCACGTACCGGAGGCGGATGCCCAGGTGTTCCATCTCGGCGTCCGCCTCGCTGCCCCCCGCGATGACGAGGGCGCGGGTCGCCCGCATCCTGGCCCCCGCGCCGAGCATCTTCAGCCCCCACCTCACCTGGCCGAAGTCGTCGGTCGAGGCGATGAAACAGCCCGGCTTCCTCGAGGGCGCCGCGGTGTTCGTGGTGAACGACGTGCCCACGGGCGAGAAGACCACCGTGGGCAGCTTCGTGTCAATCGCCTTCCCCGCCGTGGGCCACGCGTGCTCCTGGCGGTCGAGCACCACCACGAGCAGGCCGTCGGGCTTCGCCTCGGCCGCCTCGGCCACCCAGGCATCCCCCTCCGTCTGGCTGTAGAGCGGCTCGGCCCGCAGGTCGAGGCGCAGGTTCAACTCCTTCGCCGCTGCGCCCAGCTCCTCGGCGTACCTCCGCAGCGCGGCGGCGCCATCGTAAACGGCCCCCGGCCACCGCAACCCGTAGTCGCCCTTTCGGCGCACGAAGCACGCCCGCACGATGGGCACGCAGCGCGCCCCGGGCCCCGCAGGCTTCTCCCCGGCGTCTTCGCCCTCGGCGGCAAGCGCCGAGCCGCGCAGCGGCAGCAGCGCGGCCACGGCCGACGCAGCGCCGAGGAACGCTCGCCGCCCGACTTTCGCACGCTCACCACACCCTGCCGCGCACCGGCCCTTGCCCATCGTGGCCTCCATATGGTGGCGCCCTCGCGCCCAGGCTCCCCTTACCGCCGAGATCGTATGCCTCGCGGCCAGGCATGTCAAGCGACGGGAGAGGCCGGCCGGAATCGTACGTGGTTTCAAGTGGCCGCGAGCGTCCCGCTTGCGGCTCTCCTCACTTGCTCGACAAGCGGGAAGCTTGTCGCTACGAGAAGCCGCGGCAGAAACTATCTGCGGAAGTGCCCCACATCCGAGCGCCTGAGCCAGCATGTTCCGCGCGCATGTATGCACTTCCTACGTTCTTCCGCGCATCCGCCCGCATATTCCGCGGGCTTCTCTCGCCTGCCGCCCGCCGCCCGCGGCCGACGCCTCCGCCGCTTGCGCTTGACTTCGCGTGCCCGCCCATGGATGATGGGGCAAACGCCGATGGGAGCCGCGACATGCCCGGTCTCGACTTCGAGCGACTCAAGCAACTCGCCACCCTCACCCCCGAGCAGATCGGCGAGCGCGAGGAAGAGGTGAAGATCAACTTCGCCGTGCCATTGCTCGAGGCCCTCGGGCACTCGCGCCTGCGCTTCGAGCACAGGGCAAATGACGTACTGCTTCACAACGGCCTCTCGCCCTTCCTCGACGTCATCAAGCTCCTGCGCAGGCTGGGGCAACCCCCGGCCGCCGCCGTGGAGATAGCCCCGAAGTACTGGAAGCGCGTGCTGCGCCTCTACGGCCAGCCCGCGCGGCACACGAAGTGAGCACTGTGTGAGCGGAGCGAGACTGAAACACCTGCGTCGGGCCGCATGGCTGCCGGCCATCGCGGCGGCCTGCGGGCTGGCCTCGGCCGGGGCACCGCCTGAGCCTCCGCGCGCCAACGGCGCAGCCACCCCCCTGGCCATCGAGCAAGCTCTCGACGACGTCCGGTCCGGCGACTGGATCCTCCAGTGGGCCGCCATGAGCCAACTCGCCCGCTGGAAGGCGAAGGAGGCCGCGCCCCAGCTCAAGGCCGTCCTCGCGGGCAAGGACGCCCCGTGGGTGCGCGGGCGCGCGCTCGTCGCCCTGGCCGAGTTGCTCGGCGACCAGATGCTCGGCGACGCCCAGGCCCGCGCAGGCGATGCGGCGTTCGAGCTGCGCGCGGCGGCCGTCGAGGCCCTCGGCATCCTCGCCACCCCCCAGGCCGAGGCCACCATCGTCCAGCGCCTCAACGACCCCGCCCCCGAGGTCCGATGCCAGGCCGTCGTCGCCATCGCGCGAGTCCGCCGCGAGAAGGCGTGGGATATTGTGCGCCCGCTGCTTGACGACAAGGACCCGCAACTGGCGCTCCACGCCACGCGCGCGCTCGTCTACATCCCCACCCCCGAATCGCATGCGCAGGCCATCGCCCTCCTGGCCCACAGCGACGCCGGCGTGCGGGTGGAGGCGGCGCGGACTCTCGCCAAGGCCATCGTGCCCGAGGCCATCCCCGCTCTGCTGGGCCGCATGGCCGCCGACGGCGATGCAGGCGTGCGCGTGGCCTGCGAGCGCGCGCTGGCCGCCTTCGAACCCGGCGCGCTCTTCCTGCCCATGCTGGCGGCCCTGCGGGGAGAACGGCGCGAGTGCTACGGCGCAGCCCTGCGGGTGCTGGCCCTCCGGCCCACCCGCGAGGCCTGCGAGGGCGTGGCCGCGCTCGTGCGCGAGCCGGCCGATGCCTATCGCGAGGTGCTGCCCGAGGCCCTCCAGCTCCTCGCCGCGCTGGACCCCGACCGCTACGCCGACCTCTTCGCTCGCTACCTGAGCCACCCCTCGCCCCAGGTGCGTGGCAAGGCCGTCGAGAGCGTGGGCAAGTGCGCCAAGGCCGACCAGTTCAAGCTCCTCCGCCCCCTCCTGCTCGACCGCGACCACGGCGTGCGGGTGGCCGCCTTCCGCACCATCCGCAACCTCACCGACGCCGCGCCCGCCGAGGGCTTCCCGCAGTATCTCGCCGAGGCGATCCGCCAGGGCGACAAGGCCATCCGACGCGCGGCCACCGACCTCCTGTGCGAGCGCGTGCCCGCAGCCGACCTGGCGGAGGTCGTCGCCCTGCTGGCCCCGATCCTCGGCGGCAAGGACAAGGACGAGCGCGAGTACGCCGCCAAGGCCCTCGCCCACGTGGGCGACGAGGCGGTGCGCCGACGCATCGCCCACGCGCAAGGAATGATCACGTCCTGGATGCTCATCGGCCCCTTCCCCTACGACAGCCGCAACCGCGGCTTCGGTCCGGCCTACTTCCCCGAGTACGAGGTGGACTTCGCCAAGGACTACGACGCCATCGCGGCCGACCCCACGGCGACCTTCCGCGTGGGCGACGCCACCTGCGGCGGCGAAAAGCGCCGGGCCCTCCTCGTGCAGCCGCCCACCGCCCGCGGCGCCGCCGTGCGCCTCATCGCCACCTTCCGCCTCGAACTGCCCGAAGCCAAGGGCCTCAAGCTCGCGACCGCGATGGGGCTCGAGGATGACGCCGCCGACAGCGACGGAGCGGTGGTCGAGTTCTCCGTCAACGGGCAGAAGCTCCTCGAGCGCAAGCTCGCCAAGCCCGAAGGGTGGCAGGCCGCCGAGGTCCCCCTCGATGCCTTCGCGGGACAGCGCACCACCATCGAGATCGCCGTGGACCCCCTCGCCAGCCCGAAGAACGACCACGTGGCGCTGGCTGACCCGCGCCTCGTCGCCGCCGACCAGGTGCTGGCCAGCCTCCTCGAACTGGCCGACAGCGCGCCGGTGCGCATCGCCGTGCCCGACGCCAAGGGCCGCCTCGCCTGGCAACGCTACCAGGCCAGCCGCATTGACGGCGAGGTGTCGCTCTACGACCTCTACCCGCCGCCCATTGACGGCAAAGTGGCCTACGGGGTGGCCGACATCACGATGCCCGAGGAGAGCAAGGCCTCCATCACCGTCAAGAGCGACGACGGCTTCATCCTCTGGCTCAATGGCGTGAAAGTCGCCGAACGGCCTGGCTCGGGGGAACAGAAGACAGAGGTCACGCTCCGCCAGGGCCCCAGCCGCTTCCTCATCAAGACCTTCAACCACCGCGAGTGGTGGCTCTACTCCGTGCGCCTCACCGACCCCGAGGGGCGCGCGCTCGACTTCCGGCAGGACGCGCCCTAGGAGCCTGTCCAAGAATCCCCGTGGGCTGCGTTGCCGGCGTCAGCGGGCTGGATGCGAGGCGCGGCGACGCAGGCGATGCCCTGGAAGGCATCGCTGAGGAGCCGCAACGTGGCAGCCGGCCCGCTGACGCCGCAACCCGAAGGGACGCCGCGACTTCAGGCCGCCCGCTGTGTCGCTCGTCGTCCGCGATGCGCTCCGTTGCATCG
>Ga0116146_1000347_pt1 | contig 58867 bp, 46 predicted proteins | sample AD_JPNHG2_MetaG_FD_89748 | JGI IMG/M metagenome (GOLD analysis project Ga0116146, IMG submission 89748) | Active sludge microbial communities of municipal wastewater-treating anaerobic digesters from Japan - AD_JPNHG2_MetaG | ecosystem: Engineered > Bioreactor > Anaerobic > Digestate | place... | reverse complement strand
TTTGAATGCAGGTCGATTCCGGCATATAGTGCCATTGCAAGCCTCCTTGTTTGAGTAACCTGTTGATCCTGAACACGAACCAACAGCATACCTCTCGGAGGCTTGCTAGATGATTATCAGCTTCGAGCTTGGATGAGTCTTTGTCTGGCGAACCCTATGCCCTCACCCGTCCCTTTCACTGAACCCCGAACCCTTATCATCGCCTCAAATCTGTGAACCGTCCGGCGATCGGATAGTACTTCACCGGCCCGGTGCCCGGTTGGCCGGTAACCGAGTCGCGAGGTTCCAGCGTCAGGCCGTGGGCGGTGACCTCGGCCACGATGAACTCCACCGGCCGGGTCGCGGGGTGAACCGAGGCCTGAGTGGCGTAGACGTGCAGGTTGGGTTTCCACTTCGGAGCCAGGTTGGCGCCGCCGTGCCAGTGACCTCCGAACGCTGCCATGACAGTCTGTTCGTCGCGACACTCCTCGAGCACGCGGCCCAGCGGCCGAGAATCCATCCCACGATCGCCGGTCAGGTACTCGGGGTGATGGAGGAATACGAGGGTCGGCAGGCGCCGTGGATTGTTGACGTGTCGGCAGAAGTCGTCCTTCATCCATTGCAGATGGGCTTCCCATTGCGGCCGTTCTCGGGCCAGGCGCTCGGCGGGCCAGTCGGGTCTGGGCGGGGAGATGTTCGAGTCCACGACCGCGAAATGGATTCCGCCGCGATTGAATGAGTAGTTGTAGGGGCCGCGGGCCTGGAAGGCTTGATAAGCCGGCGTTTGGGCCGATTGGTTGAACAGGTGGTTGAGCGGCCGCGGCGTCTGGGCCAGGAACCAGTTAACTTTGATGTCCTGCACGCGATGGTGGACGTCGTGGTTGCCCATCACGGGATAGATTTCAATGCCGGCTGCTGTCATACGGTTGAAGGACTTGCGGATGGTCTCGATCTCCTCTTCGCTGACGCCCGGCACCTCGTCGTTGCCGATGTCGCCCAGCACCACCGCGAACGCCGGTCGAAGTCGGATCACGTGGTCGGTCATCGCCTCAAGCTGATCGAACGCGCCCGGGGCCGGGTGGAGGTCTGAGATAACGACGAACCGCGTCGCCGGCGTGTTGCAGCCGACGGTTACCGCCAAGACACATGCGATAACAAGTGCCAGTACGATCGGCCCGGCCGGATGCCGGTCAAGGCATGCTTTCAAAGATGCGGGAAATGATTTCATACGCATGTGCTCCAGCAGTTCGCTTGAAAACCCGGAACATCTCACCGCAGCTTGAACCTTGCCAGCGGCGAGCACAACGTGCGACATTCTCCGTTGATGACCGCCCGCGAGAGGGCGACGGCCTGCAGTTCCTCGGCTTCATCGGGTATCGTCAACGGACCGATTTCCATCCCATGGCACTTTTCCGACCGCTCGTAGGCGACCGGTGTCTCAAAGGGGAATTGGTCGACGCGGATTCTTTTCGGAGACCCGCCGTCCGGCAGATGATTGACAGCCTCAGAATCCAGAAACCGATACAGCACTTGCGATGCACCGCACGGCACGGGGGTGTCCCAGGTTAACTGGGCGGTGCCCAGTTTCCGCTGGATGGTAAGGATCATGTTCTTGATGCTTTGCTCGACGGGTATGTCGGCGTTCTCCGGCGCGAGCCGCCGGGTGGGCCATGGTATTTCCCTTAGCGCCACCGTATCCCAGTTCATCTCGTAGATGGGCTCGTTGGCCGTTCGCTGACGGGGGTCGCAATAGAGGATGGCGGTGACGACGTCGGACCTCGCCTCAGCCATGACCTCGAAGAAGCCCCACTTGTCGTAATCGTGGTAGTCGGACCAAACGGTGCTTTCGGGTATGTCCGGCCAGTCGGGACCGGCCGTCTTGGGATCGTCTCCGACGCACTCGTTATACGCCGGTGCGGGATGGCTGGTCACGTTGACACCGTACTGTTCTCGGAGCTTGCCGAGCGGGTCCAAGCCGATGCGTGCCTTGGGATCAGGATTCTCGACCGTTTTGGCGAACCAGCCATAGGCGGTGAGGCGATACCAGTGGCACGGCTCGACCCCGCGGACATTCTGGAGCACGCCGCCGCGCCAGGCATGCGCCCACATGTGAATGCGGACGTATTCCTTGCCTGAGTGTGGAATATCGTTGCCCACTGCGTGCTCGGGGGCATGTCCGCCGCAGGTGAACCACTGATACCAGCCGCTCGGCGACCAGCCCCGGTAGCGCTCGTACCAGATGTGGTTGTCGAAGTTGCCGTTGAACAGCAGGTTCGGGGCCAGTGTGGGCGTCGGCACCGCCGCCTCGCTGGCGGCTGGCGCGGGTTGGGAGGCGACAATCGCCACGGGGTACTCCGGCCGGCGATACTCCGAGAAACGGCCCTCGCATTCCCACACCGTTGTCGGGCCTTCGATCGCCGTGACCGGTTTGCCCTTGGGCAGCAAATACCGGTCGAGTTTGAGGCGATCCTTGTATACCCGCAGCGTGAACGCATCGGAGTCTCTATTCGCCCCTTCGGCCATGCCTGCAGAGGTGATGAAGGTCACGCCGTGGCGCTGCTCGTAGCAGTAGTTGTGGTGGTCGCCGGAAAGCATGAGCTTGACGTTATGCTTGCCGTCGAGGCCTTCCACGTATTTGGCCAACTGGTCCACCTCATGTTTGTGCTGAAGGATGATGGTGACCGAGCTGTCGTCCGGTTGCGTGATGAGGTCACGGACCCAATCTCGCTGCTCATCGGTGTAGTAGCAGTCGCAGACGATGAAGCGGATGCCGCCGCGTTTGAAGACGTAGCGATAAGGGGCTTGGGGGGCGTCCGGCTGCCAAGCCGGGTGAACGGCCACCTCCGGGTTCCAGATCGGCCACGACGGACCGGAGATCTCGGTCGTGAACCGGCTGTGGTAGTAGCCCTGTCCCTCGGCCGTCGCGCCGGTGTCCAGCAGATAGATTCCGCGCGTAGCAGCTCGTCGAAGATGATTCTTGAGGACCTCGTTGGTCAGATCGTGATTGCCGGGGGCGAGATGAAACTCGATGGGCGGCGAGGAGATGCGCAGCAGGTTGAGTACATCCTTCCATGCGCACTGGTTGGCCCACTCGAACCGAACGTCGCCGGTATGAATGACCATGCTCGGACGATCGGCCTTGACCTTCTCGCACAGAGCTGTGACCCACTCGCATGCCGGCGTCTGCGTGTCGCTGATCCAGGCGATGCTCCACAGCGGGGTTTCGTTGGCCGCCGTTGTCGGAGAAACCAGGATTCCCAGCAGCAGGCAGCCTGCGATCGTCAGGGACAGGCGATAGAGAGGGCAGCGCGACTCAGGCGAACGAAGCATCGGTGATCTCCTTCAACTCGGATGACTTGGTGGTATTGTTGCAGTGTGAAGACCCGGATGCAACGCCCAAAAACGCGTGCGAAGCAGGAGCACAATAAGTTTTATTAAACTAATCTGCGTGATCGAATCTCGGCCGACTCGGTATGGCCGCGTGATCGGCAGTGCGAACACGGGCAAAGCGCATGCTGTGGAGGGCGAGTACTCCTGCGTCAGCATGGAGGTCAGATGGCGCTTGCCAGCACCTCGGCCATGTGCAACGGGTGACGGTCGGTGAAGTGGTTGATCTGATGGCGGCAACTGGTGCCCGAGGCTACGAGCGTCGTGCCGGGTTCCGTGGCGTTGATCTTTTCCAGCAGGTCTTGGGCGACCTTGCGGGAGAGTTCCTGTTTGTTCTTGAGCATTCCGAAGGCCCCGGCCATGCCGCAGCAGCCGGTGTCGAGCAAGCGGGCGCTGGCGCCGGGGATTTTTTCCGCGAGCTTCGGCATGATGGTCACGTCGGTCAGGGCCTTGGCGTGGCAGTGACCGTGAATGGCGATCTTGAGCCCCGCGTCCTTGAACGGAATGGCGTCGGGCCGGCGTTGCAGCAGCTCGAACACGAACTGCTCGAAGAGCACGCAGCGTGCGGCCACTTGGTCGGCGCCGGGGATCCTCAACTGGCGGTACTCGTCGATCAACATGGTGTAGCACGAGGGTTCTAAAAAGATGATCGGTTCGGTGCCGCCGCGTGTCCTGAACAGATCGATGTTGTGGTGAGCCAGGTCCTTGACCATGTTGAGCACGCCCCGGCTGCACGCCGGGCGTCCGCAGCACTTGCGGCCGTCGGGCAAAACGACGTCGAACCCGGCCGTTTCGAGCACCTTGACGGCGGCCCGGCCGATGTTGGGTTCGTTATAGCGCACCCAGCAGTCGTCCCACAAGACGACCTTGCCTCGAACGCCCTTGCGCTTGTTGGGGCGTCGGGCGAACCACTTGTCGAACCGATGTCGCGTGTACGGCGGCATGGTGCGGTCGGCAGCGAAGCCGAGAGTCTTTTCCATCAGCCATCGGACGAGCCGCATTCGCAGGATCGTATTGGTAACCGGGGCAAGCAGCCCGGCGTTGATACGCCCCAGGAGTTCGGCGTTGGAGATCAGGCGATCGACCAGAGGAATGCCGTCTCGCTGCTGGCGGGCGTGATTCATCTCCGCCTTGAGCAGAGCAAGGTCCACGTTGGCCGGGCACTCGGTCTTGCAGGCCTTGCACGAGAGGCAATTGCTCAGTGCCGCCTCCAGCTCCGGCGAGTCCAGCGGATCGCGGTTTTGGGTGCGATGTTCGAGAGCCGCCCGGATGATATTTGCCCTGCCGCGGGTGACCATCAACTCGTCGCCGGTGGCCAGAAACGTCGGGCACATCGTCGGAGCATCCTTGCGACAGAGCCCGCAGCCGTTGCACTGTTCGAGGTTTCCGATGAAGGACTCATCCCGTTCGATGAAACCGAACGCCGTCTCAAACGGCAGTTCGATCCGATGTCCGGCCCCGTATCGCAGGTGCGTATCGATCCTGTGAAGGCCGTCCGGGATGATCTTGCCGGGGTTCAGGAGGTTTTGCGGGTCGAACAGTTTTTTGATGTCCTGCGTGGCCTGCATGAGGTCCGGCCCAAGCTGGTCGGGCATGAACTCGGCCCTGGCAAAGCCGACCCCGTGCTCGGCCGCCAGCGAGCCGCCAAACTCGCGAACCAGATCTGAGACCTCCTCGGCCATCTTTCGATACTTGGCGATATCCTCGGCCTTATGCAGGTCAATCCTGGCGCGAATGTGCAGCAGGCCGGATGCCGCATGGCCATAGAACGATCCGCGGAGGCCGAGTCCGTCGAAGATCTTTCGCATTCCCTGGACGTAATCCGGCAGCCTGGCCGGTACCACGCATGCGTCTTCGATTCCGGGGATCGTTTTGGCGGGGCCCTTGGAGGCGCTCAGCAGCGAGAGTCCCTGTTTGCGGATCGAAACGACCAGCTCCTGCTCAACCGCGTCCTTGCAGATCAGCGTGCGCCGGCCGAGCCTGCGTCTTTCCAGTTCGTAGAGCTTGTCGCCGTCCTCGCCGAAGAATTCGACGTATAGAATCTCCTCGCAGGGGTCTTCATCCAGCCGCATGAGTGCGCGGGCGGTCTTAAAGGCCAATTGCCCTTTGGTCTGGTCGAACAGGAGACGGTCGATGTGCTCGATGGCTGCCGGTTTCAGGTCGACCAGTTCCACTGTCGCGGCCAGGGCCTCTTCCACCGAGTCGAAGAAAACCAAGCCCATCCGCTTGCGGCCGGGGATCGGCACGACCTTGAGCACCGCGGAGGTGATCAGGGCGAGCGTGCCTTCGCTGGCACTGATCAGATGTGTCAGGTTGCCCTTGTCGCGCAGGTAGCGGTCGAGACCGTAGCCCGGCCATCGCTTGCACAACACCGGCGGGAAGCGTTCCTCGATTTGCCTGGCGCAGCGATTGATGATTTGATCGACTGCCTCGCGGTGCTCGGGGAGGCCGTCGCCGGCGACGCCGATTGTCGCCAGGGTTCCGTCGGCCAGGACGATTTCAAGACCGAGCACGTGATCGTCGGTCGTTCCATAGACCGGGGCGTGGGCGCCGGAGGAGTTGTTGGCGATCATCCCGCCGAGCGTCGCGCGAGCGCTGGTCGCGACGTCGGGTCCGAACCAGAGTCCGTGCGGCTTGAGGAACGCATTGAGTTGATCGAGTACCACGCCGGGTTGGACTCGGACGACGCACTTGTCGCGGTCGAATTCGGTAATGCGCCGGTTGTAGCGGGAGAAATCGATGATCAGCCCCTCGCCGACGGTTGCACCAGCCAAGCCCGTACCGGCTCCGCGAGGAATGACGGAGACGCCCGCGTCAGCGGCGGCCCGCATCAGACTCGCGGCCTGGGCCGCGGATTTGGGGAAGGCCACACCCAGGGGCATGATCTGATAAATCGAAGCATCAGTCGCATAAAGCAGACGGGCTAAATGGTCAAATCGAATTTCGCAATCCGTTGACCGGCTGAGTCTTTCTTGAACTGAATCAATCATGTTCGGCGTCTATTCTATGGGAAGTGCGAGCGCAAGAAAACGGCCGGGACCTTGTTGAAGTTTCCCGGCCGTCTTTAGTCTTGATCCGTGTTGACTGGATGCGTGTCCGCGTTACCAGGCAAAATGCGAGAAAGCCTTGTTCGCCTCGGCCATGCGATGCACGTTCTCGCGGGTCGTGATCGCCGTGCCCTCGCCCTTGAAGGCGTCGATCAGCTCGGCGGCCAGCCCCTCGCAGGTGGGCTTGCCCTTTCGGCCGCGGGTGGCCTCCAGCAGCCAGCGGATGGCCAGCGACTGCTGACGCTTGCGGTTGACGGGCCGGGGCACCTGGTAGTTCGAGCCGCCAACGCGCTTACTGCGAACTTCAATGCTGGGCTTCACGTTGTTGATGGCGGTCTCGAATACCTCCATCGGGCTGTGATCCTTCACCCGCTTGGCAACGATGTCCATGGCATCATAGAATACTCGGGTCGCCACGGCCTTCTTGCCATCGTACATCAGGCAGTTGATGAACTTGCTGACCAGCTTGCTGTTAAACCGAGGATCCGGCCGCAGTTGCCGGGCCGAAGCCGTCCACTTCTTGAACGCCATATCCAGTACTACCTCACCAGCTCGCCCAAACCGGGACCTTCGCCGGCACGGGCAAGGCCACCAACGGTAAGGGGTCATTCCTTGATTGTCGCGGACGGGGTGCCATCCCGCCCGGGATCCAAACCTTTTATTATGAGGCTTCTGCATGGGTAACGCAAGGCGGGTTCAGATCAGGGATCGGGAATTCAGTCTGTGGGCGACCGGTAACTGATTGTTCCCGAGATTTCGTCTGACAGGACTCACGATAAACTCATGAATAAACGGGACTTATGGCGATTATGAGGAGCAGGTTTTGACCGATGGGGTAAGAAGGCAATCCGTCCCTGTGCGTGGGGCGTTGCGGTAGTTCCGGACGCTCAGGACGTGCCGAGCGGCAATCCGTCCCTGTGCGTGGGGCGTTGCTCCGGCCTTGCGGTCTGTGATAGGATACCATTGTCATGGCATCGGATCTTTCACGCATACGGAGGATCATCGGCGACCGAATGGCCGCGCGTCTGGGCGGGGCTCTCGGTCGCCGCTTCAACCGTCCGTGACCCCGCCTGAAAAGCACCGGCCGGAAGGCCGGTCGCCGTCCCTTGCCGAGGCCCTGTGGCCCGGCGGCTCACGATTCCGTAGACTGCTTGCTTTCGGTTGGTTTTTTGCCGGTCGTCGGCGCGTGAAGTGCGGACGGTCCGGTTTGAATACAAGAGGAGATGTTCCGTGGCGATTGCGTACAACAAGCGTACTTGTGACTGCGGCACCTTGCGTGCTTCTGACGTAGGAAAATCCGTTATTCTTGCCGGTTGGGTCAACAACTACCGCGACCACGGTGACAACCTGGTGTTCATCGACCTGCGGGACCGCGGTGGTCTGACCCAATGCCGATTCAACGTGGACACTGACCCTGACGCCACCAAGCTGGCCCGCAGCTTGCGCAAGGAAGACGTGATCGTGGTCCGCGGCGAGGTCATCAGCCGCGGCCAGAATGTCAACCCCAAGCTGCCGACGGGCGAGATCGAGGTCAGCGTTCACGAGGTGCAAGTGCTGAACAAGTCGCTGACCCCGCCGTTCGAAGTTGCCGATCACGTGGAGGCCAACGAGGACCTGCGACTGAAGTACCGATTTCTGGACCTTCGTCGCGGCCCGATGCAAAAGGGCATCATTACCCGCCACAAGGTCCTGCAGGCCTTTCGGCAGTTCTATTACCATGAGGGATTCCTGGACATCGAGACCCCGATTCTGACCAAATCCACGCCCGAAGGGGCCCGGGATTACCTCGTGCCGTCTCGTGTCTGGCCGGGACAGTTCTACGCTCTGCCGCAATCGCCGCAGCTTTTCAAGCAGCTTCTGATGATCAGCGGCTTCGATCGTTACATGCAGATTGCCCGTTGTTTTCGCGACGAGGATCTTCGCGCCGACCGCCAGCCGGAATTCACGCAGGTTGACCTGGAGATGGCGTTTGTCGACGTGGACAACGTGCTCGACGTGGTGGAGCGATCGTTGTCATACGTCTGGAAACAGGTGATCGGCGTCGACGTGCCGACGCCGTTCCGGCGGATGCGTTACGACGATGCCATGCGTGACTACGGCAGCGACAAGCCGGATCTCCGTTACGATTTGAAGCTGATCGACGTTAGCGAGGTGGCCAGGAAGACCGAGTTCAAGGTGTTCACCGACGCGATTGCCAGAGGCGGGGTGGTCAAAACCATTTGCCTGCCCGGCGGGGCGGAGATGACCCGAAAGGAGACGGATGGTCTTACCGCCGAGATCCAGGGTATCGGAGCCGGCGGCCTGCCGTTGTGCAAGGTGGTGGCCGGGGCAAGCGGCAAACTCGAGCTACAGACGGGTGCGGCCAAGTTTTTCCCTGGCGAGTTGGGCGACGAGGTGATCCGGGCGACCGGGGCCGGTAACGGGGACATGATCTTCTTTGCGGCCGGCAGGTTTGCCGACGTGTGCAAGTATCTCAACTGGTTGCGGACCACGCTGGCCGAGCGACGAAAGATGATTCCCAAGGACCGCTGGGAATTTCTCTGGATTGTCGACATGCCCGCGTTTGAGTGGTCGGAAGATGAGAGGCGGTGGGTCTTCATGCACCACCCGTTCACCATGCCGCACGATGAGGATCTGCCGATCCTGGAGAGCAACCCCGGGGCGGTGCGAGCGAAGTGTTACGACATTGTGCTCAACGGCGTCGAGCTCGGCAGCGGTTCGATTCGTATCCACGACCGCGGGGTTCAGAGTCGCATCTTCCGCATGCTGGGCCTCAGCGATGAGGAAGCGATGACGAAGTTCACGCACCTGCTGACCGCCCTGCAGTATGGGGCCCCGCCCCACGGTGGTTTGGCCTTGGGTCTGGATCGCATAGCGATGCTTCTGGCCGGCGCAGCGAGCATCCGCGACGTGACGGCGTTCCCGAAAACGCAGAAGGCTTTCTGCCCGCTTACCGAGTGCCCGAGCGAGGTCGATCCCAAGCAGCTTGACGAGCTGGGCATCGACCTGAACGCGGCGACGAAGGCGAAGAAGAAGGGGAAGTGAAGCGATTAGCTGTTGGCTTTCAGCTCTCAGCTTGGGGTATGTCGGCAAGCACGGAGCATTAATCGGCGTCGGACCCGATTCCTGTGCCGACGTTGTATCGCAGAGTGACAGATGATCATCTTTGCGCTCATGGTACTGCTGACATCAGGCTTTGGAGCCGGATAGCGGGCTCCTGCCGCGACGACCACGACAATGCCCGCGTCGACACTGGCCAGTGGGTTTGCGGCGCCCGACGAGTGGCGGGTCACTGTCGCCACGCTCAATGTCTACTTCGAGAACCGGTCGCCCGAACCGGCCGTTAAGGCCATTCGCGAGTCGAAGGCGGATGCCGTGTTTCTTCAGGAGACCACGAGCAAGATCGAGCAGCTCTTGCGCAAGGAGTTGAAGGACCTCTATCCCTACACCGTTTTCAAGGGCGGCGGCGGTAGGATTCCCACGGATCGTTTCGGCGTCCTGGCCCGATCTCCGATCGAGAAGACCCGGTTCCTGCCCCCGCGGTCCGGGCTTTTCGGAACGCTTGTCGCTCAAACCGTAATGGACGGCCGGCGGCTGCAACTGGTCAATGTGCACCTCAAGCCGCTGCAGTTGCAGCCGAACGCCCGCCCGGCACAGCATCTCCAGGCTTTCAAGGCGCTCGACAAGGCCCACACGGCGGAACTGGGCTTCATCCTCAAGAGCATCGACCCGAAGCTGCCCACGATCATCGCCGGCGACTTCAACAGCATTCCGCCATCGTCCGGGCCGCGCCTGCTGGCGGAGAAGGGCTATGTTGACGCATTCAAGCTGCCATCCACCAATCCCGCGGAGAACGAGGAGGGCAGCGGAACGCCCACTTGGCAGATCGACACCGAACTGGGACCGATCCGATTGCGCATCGACTACATCTTCTGTTCAAAGGATCTGACGGCCGTGACCGGCAAGGTCATACCCGACACCGGCTCCGACCATCGTTTGGTCGTTGCGGAGATCGGCTTGCCGAAAGGCGATGCCTCGACCCAGCCGGCCACGACTGCGGGCCCTTGATCAGCAAAATGGTGCCAATGGCTGGATATCAGGCCGTCTTGAGGTAGCCGCTAATACCGGCGATGACCGATGAGACGATCAGCAAAGCCAGGCCTGCCGCCAGGCACGTGCGGGTCCGCTTGCTCGTCCCCCTCCATTCTCCCAGGAGAATGCCCAGCAGGGTACTGAAGAGAATCGCACTGGCCATGAGGACCGCCCAGCCGATGTATGCCCTCGGGCCCATTGCCGGCTCGCCGGTCTTAAAGCAGATGAACTGACAGCACCAGATCGCCCCGGCCAGACCGGCAAAGAACAGGTTGCCGACCAAGGGCGTGTCCTTCTTGGCGTAGTCACCCAAGGTCTTGTTCTTGAGATTCAGGTAGAGGCAATACAGGAAGTTGACTGCGAATCCGCCGGCCAGAACAACGACCAGGATCGGCATGCCGCGCCAGGTTTGGGAAGTGGTGGATTCGCCCTCAGGGGCACGGGGAGCGACCCAGGTTTTGGCATCCTTGTCGTAGAATATGCCTGCCGCGCCGACCAAATCCGCGGGAGGAACAACCGAGTCTTCCGATTTGACCAACTGCGTCTGTGAACCGAACCGGGCCTTGTACTCCGTGATCTGACCTCCCTGGAGGCCGAAGCTCATGCCCGAACTCGCGAGGCCTGAGAAGATCGCAATAATGATACCCTTCCTGAAGTTGTACTCGGCGACGGCCTTCTTCTTCTCTTCCTCCGGCAGTTCACTCTCCTTGGACATGCCCGCCATTCCGACGAGGATGATTCCAAGCAGGGATACGACCACCCCGATGAGCGAGACTACGGCGGATGTCGAGTCATACAGTTTCTGCGGATCGCCATGAATGATGGGTGGGATGAGCGTACCGGTCGCCGAGCACAGTCCGCAACCGATCGCCAGGCCAAGGCCCACGCCGAGGTAACGGATCATCAGCCCCCAGGTGAAGCCGCCGAGACCCCACAAGGCCCCGTAGCCGAAACAGGATGCCAGAACCGTTCCCGGAGACTGCCGCAACACGGCCACCACGTTCGGCGAGGTTGAAAGGGCCAGCACCCAGGGCACGACGATCAGGCCGGCGATCGCGTAGATCATCCAGTAGCTTTCCCACGCCCAGTTCCTGACCTTCTTGAAAGGCAGATAGAAGACCGCCCCGGCCAGACCGCCGAGGGCGAAGATCATCACGCCTAAGGCGGGGTTGGTTTCCATGCATCGCTCCTTACAGAAACCCAAATGGCGAGACTGAGTTGTCAGTTATCAGTTGTCAGTTGTCAGTCACAGGTCACTGATAACTGACAACTGACAACTGAGCACTTCTCTTCCTATCGCTTGCTGAGTACCTTGGTCTCGTAGTCCTTGACCTTGGCCAGCCACTCGGCCCCGACGGGCACGCCTGCCTGCAAGCAGTAGAAGTCCCAGACGGCTCCCAACGGCAGGGTCTTGTGCTCTTCGAGCAAGGCCAGGCGGGAGGTGAAGTCGCCGTCCCGCTCGTACTTGCGCAGTCGGTCGGTGGGCTCCAACAGGGCGGCCAGCAAGGCCTTGATCATGTTTCGTGCACCGATGACCCAGGCGGCCACGCGATTGATGCTCGCGTCGAAATAGTCGAGGCCGATGTGGATCCTGTTGGCGTAGTCGTTGCGGACGATCTCCTGAGCGATGGCGAACAACTCGTCATCGAGGATCACTACGTGATCGCTGTCCCATCGCACGGGCCGGCTGACGTGCAGGAGGAGTTCCTTGGTAAAGCACAGGACGGCTGACAGCTTGGCTGAGATTACCTCCGTTGGATGGAAGTGGCCCGCGTCGAGCGTGAGCAACACGCCGCGGGAAACGGCGTATGCCAGGTAGAACTCGTGAGAGCCGACGGTGTAGCTTTCCGCGCCGATGCCAAACAGCTTGCCCTCGACGGCGTCCAAGTGGTACTTCGGGTTGATCTTCTCGGCGAAGATGGCGTCGAGCGATTTGACCAGTCGCTCGCGCGGCGCCTTCTTGTCGACGGTGATATCCTTGTAGCCGTCGGGAATCCAAACGTTGGTCACGCAGGGCGTGCCGAGTTGCTTGCCGAAGGATTCGCCGATTTTCCGGCAGGCGATGCCGTGCCGGATCCAGAACTTGCGGATGTCGGCGTCCGGATGCGAGAGCGTGAAACCGTCAGCGGCCTTGGGGTGTGAGAAGTATGTCGGGTTGAAATCCAATCCGTGCAGCTTGCCCTTGGCCCAGGCCACCCAGTTGGCAAAGTGCTCGGGCCGGATCTCGTCGCGATCGACCTTCTTGCCGGCCTCGAGGTAGATCGCGTGGAGGTTAAGGCGGTGCTTGCCGGGGAGCATGCTGTAGACCACGTCGAGATCGGCTCGCAGTTCGTCGGCGGTGCGGGCCTTGCCGGGATAGTTGCCGGTGGCCTGAATGCCGCCGCCGGTCAGGCCGGCCGTGCTTTCGAAGCCGCCGACGTCGTCACCCTGCCAGCAGTGCAGCGAGATGGGGATCTTCTTCAACGCGGCAATCGCCCGATCGGTGTTCACTCCGATCTCGGCATAACGTTCCTTGGCAAGCTGGTAGGCTTTCTCGACAGATTTTGTTTTGCTCATGGCTTCTGGTTTTCTCCTCAGTCTTGGGCCCAGGAGGGGTACGACGTAATCACTACCCGTCTTTCGCTCGGCAAGTTACCGACTCTGTCATCAGTCATGTCCGGCCTCCTCCTCGCGACGAAGGGCAGCCAGGACCGGTTCAGCGGGCAGTACTCTGGTGAAGAGAATAGCGTCGGCCTGATCGGCGGTCAATTCATTCGGAGCGTTTGCCATGAGTGCGGGCGGACAGCCTGGCCGGCTTATTACGGGCCGTGGGAAAAGCCGGAGGCTCACGTACAATGGCGGTTATGAGCGATGAGGCGGCCATGGTTTGTCATCGTTGCGGTGCCGAGCTTCACCCCGGCCGTGGCGATTTCTACGTCGTGCGGATTGATGCCTTTGCCGACCCCAGTCCACCGGTGATCACGGAAAATGACCTCAAACGCGATCTGAGGGCGGAGATTGACCGGCTTGTCGAAAGTCTCGATGGGCTTTCCGAACAGGAAGCGATGGACCAGGTGCATCGGCGGCTGGTCATCCACCTCTGCGTACCCTGTTATCGTCGGTGGATTGAGGACCCGGTTCCCTGACTGACCGGGGCTGTGTCCGCCGGTTGGGAATACGGTCCTCGCACGGCCGTGAGTTCGACGATGACCGCGCGGTGATCGGAGGCGAGCGAATCGCGAACGACCCGAAGATCAGCGCGAAGACCGTCAGAGAGGTAGACATGGTCGATGGGGAGTCGCGGCCGGTCGCTGGGGAAAGTCGGCTGGGTCGTTGCGACGTGTTTGAGTCCGCCGGCCAAGACCACGTGTTCGGGCGAACCGGGGATGGCGTTGAAGTCGCCTGCAACCACCACATCCTCCGTCCATTTCTTGGGTCGGCCGGCCAGATCCGAGGCTTCCTTGAATCTCGCCCGACTAGTCTCGGCGGCGTGTCGCAGGTCGACGCGATACGTGCTGGTCAGATGGATTGATACGACACGCAAAGGCCTGCCGTTCCATCGGGTCACAGCGGCGACACCATAGATTCGTCCCGTGCCGGCGTCGAGCGGTCCGGTCTGCTCCAGCTCCCCGCGGGCGAGAATCGCCATGCGCTGCTCGCCTCCTCCCTCAGCAAATCGCGAACCGGCGGAGTAGTGCTTCATGCCCAACCGCTCTGCGATCAGGGCAGCCTGATCGGCACCCTCGGCGTGGGCCGTCCCCACTTCGGCTTCTTGCAGGCAGATGACGTCGGCGTCGATCGTTCGGAGTTCATCCACGATCCCATCGACACCGGCGGCGCATCCGTGGACGTTCCAGGTGACGACGCGCAGGCCCGGCTGTTGCGACGAGGGTCGACTTTGAGGCAAAGCCGCTTGAGACAAGAGCACGAGAGTCGCCAAGAGAAGGTAAGAAGTCATGATTCACTGGAGCAACGGCGCGAGACGAATCGGGCGGCGTCGCACCCGGCTTTCCTTGAGCCCACACCCGCGCTACCACGGCATCCGCGCGGCCCACACGCGACGATTCGGAGTCACTTGGGCTTGCCCACTTCTTGTCCATGACGAGGCGACTGAACCACAGTAATCTGGCTCACCAGCCGGTCACGAAATTGCTCCTGGTACTCACGCAAGTGTTCGACATAGCGGTCCAAATCGTGGTCGAACCGTGCACTGATCTCCATCGCTCGCCGCCGGACTTCCTGGACTATTGGGCTATCACTCATCACCGACCTCCCATCTTTGCAGCATGGCCGGGGTAACCAGTAGCGGCATGCTCAGATTCAATTCCCGGTTCAGCTTCTGCAATCGCGGTATCTTGTTTGCGTTGGCCAAGTGTCGGCAATTCCAGGTCAGCAAGTAATCGAGCCGGTAGTAGGCCGCCAACGATAGATGCAGTGCGTCTCGTACGGGCGGACTCGGCATCAGTTTCTGCTCCTGGTAAATGGCGGCTATCTGTGCAACCTCCCTGTTCACCTCAAGCAGTGGAATCGAGTCTATCAGACGCAGGCACTTGGATCGAGTAGCGTAGTTGCCGGCGGACAGCTCCTCGATAACAACGGGGGAGATAAAGCACTCATAGTCTCCTCTTTCCTTGTCCCACCACTCCTGGGTACGGGCGATGTCGCCCATCAATTCCGGGCGATCGTCGCAGTAGTAGGAAGGTATCGTCGTCTCGATGTATACCGTCGGTTTCATCACCATATTATACCACACGTCACTGCGATACTGTAGCTCGCGATACGAAATGACCGATGGGACCGTCCCGCGACAGACTCGGCGGGGAAACGCCACGGTTTCTTCAGGGGGCTCCTTCAGAACCGAGACGCTGGTACGCCGAGGCGGCCGTACGTGAGCGGTCCCTTGTGGCGCGGCCGCTTTCTGTTTCAGTACCTCGCTTACCCGGCTACGACACGCTTCGCGGTGGCGCGCTCGTGATTCTGAAGAAGCCGCCCACAACATCAGGAGCCCCGAGGGGCCAGGGACTGCCGGGACGCGCACAATTCAAGTCAGGCGAGCCTTCTCCCGCTGGACCATCCAGATGATGCCGCCGATGAAGTAGGCCACGGTGGCGACCATCAGGCCGGTCTTGTACGAGCCCATGTTCCGTTCATAGGCGGACGGATCTGAGCCACCGATGAATACCAGCATGGGCAGGATCAGGCAGGCCGCCAGGGCCATCACGGCCAGCGCTCCGCTGATCCACGCAATCGGCGGCAACGGTGCGGACGTCCGGACCGCTACCGGCCCGGTGATCATTGACCGGGCCTCAAGGCTGATTTCGGCCTGTTCATCGGGCTGTCGCCGCGCACCGGGCGTCAGACGACAAAGCAGGAGATAAACGCTCACCGTCAGAAACCACGCCGGGAGCCAGCGGAAGAACAGCCCGACGCCCATCAAATCCATCGGAGACCTGAGCCGCCCGGCCGTGAAATCCTCAATTGGGAAACAAAGGACCAGCACGGTCAGCCAGGCGATGAGGGCGGGCAGGTTGACGCTCAGACCTCGACGCTCGACCCAGCATTGCCGTAGACCCGTTCTGGGGAACAGCCAGTGCTCGGCGAAGATGACCGCGCCGATGGGCATCAGCACGAGACCGTAGATGGCCACGAAATTGAGTAGCTTCATGAAGATGGCCGGAAACAAGCCGACGAGTGTGGTTATTGCTCCTGTGGCCAAGGTTACCTTCCAGCGAGGCCAATTCGGTGTCACGATTTGAAGGGCCAGCCCCGCGCGGTAGATCGTGGGGTTGGCGGTGGTCCAGCCTGCCAACAATACGGCCAATACGCCCGGCAGCCCTGCCGCCAAGTGGGCCATCTCGCCGGGGTTCAGCCCCTCGCTGACGGCCGCACCCATGATGCCGGCACAAATCCAGGCCAGGTAGTGGCCCAGGTACATCCCGAAGGCCGAATAGAAGCCATACGTCCAGCGGCGAGCATAACGAAAGATGGCCATGTCGGACAGGCCTACATGCATCGCCAGATTGCAGAACCATGCGAAGAGGGTGATGTGCCAGAAGCCAAGTCGCTCGGTGCCGGCCTTGGGCGTCTCCAGCCAGATCCTCGTCTCGGCGATTCTCCAGAAGTCATCCAGGCTACGCACGTCGCCCAGACGAGGAAGGGTCGCTATCGCACCGGCGATAAAAATGAGAAACATCCACGGTGAGCAGACACCGGCGAACTGGCTGAGTCTCTTGAAGCCGGCGATCGCCAGGATCGTCGTCACCGAGCCGACGATCAAGACGACCACCAACCATCCAACGCTGTTGGGGCATACGTCGGTCAGTGCGGGATGCCTGACGTGCAGGCCCAATCGTGAGAGGCCAAGGATGACCGCGGAAGCCGACACGCCGATCATGGCCGCGGCCAGGCAGCAATAGAGGATGCCGCTGATGAAATTGTAGACCGCCGTCAGGCCCGGCCCGATGATCCGGCGGGCGTACCAGTAGAGCGTCAATCGGGTGCGGACCGCGATGGGGGCGCAGATGAAGGCCCAACTCAACACCGCAAGCAGATTTCCCAGCAGCAGCCCGAGGACCAGATTGCGGGCGCCGGCTCCCCACTGGACGAACAACGCCCCAATGACGAACTCGGTTGCGGCGACGTGTTCGCCGGCAAATAGACCGGCGAAGTATCTTCCGTCGTGCAACCTGTCCGGCGTGACCGGCGCTCGCTCGAATTCGTAGAGTTTATCCAGACGGCCGGCAATGCCTGACGACTCGTGGCTGGGACTCACGCGTGCCTCCTTTTCAACCGCCATCGGGCTCGCGAGTTGTTGTTTCCGAAGAACCCCGGGCACCGGCTAACATGCGACATCCTGTGCGCTGCGACGGTGCTCAGGGAAAACTCAAGCAGAGTAAGGGAGACTTGCGCGTCCGGTCAAACGATGCAGATCGCGGCTTCACCCGCTCCACACGGCGTGAACGTCCCGGCGATGATTGGCTTGCACTCGTCCATCGAGCGGAAGAGGCGATGTGCAGACGGTCGGCTGCCTATCGTGCTTCTCTGATTCGCCGCAGCAGTATTGCCCCTGCTACAAGCAGCGATGAAAGAATGACGATCACCGCCCCGGCAGGAAGGTCGGTCGCAGCGGCGATGAGGAATCCTCCCAGTCCGCTGACGCCCCCAAGCAGCGCCGCGACTACCGAAGCTTTTCGCATGCCTCGCACGAGTTGAAAGGCTGCCGCGGCCGGGTTGGTGATGAGGCTGTAGATCATCAGACCGCCGACGGTCTGGAAGTTGACGGTTATGAGTACGGCCGCGAGAACCAGGAAGCCGGTCCAGACCGCCGTCGCGTGAATCCCCGCGGCGAGCGCATCCTGTCGTGAGAAGACGATAGCCCGCATTTCCTTGCCGAAAAGCAAGACAAAAGCCAGCAGCGCAGCCGATACGACGGTCATCAGGACCACATCTGCCCATCGACAGTACGCCAAGCTTCCCCACAACAAACCGCGGACGTCGTCATCGCTTCGGCCAAAGACGGCAAAGAGCCCGAAACCCAGAAAGGCCAGCCCCATGGTGAGCGAGAAGAGCAGGCCGAGCACCACGTTTGTGTCCATGCGAACCTTTCGCGGGTCGGCCAGGCCCAGCACCACGGCGGTCACAATAGAGGCGGCCACCGCCGGCAAGAGCAGCAACTGTCCCTCCAAGCCGGCGAGCGCCCCGAACACCGCTCCTGCCAACGCGGCGTGAGCGACACAAATGCCCAGAAACGGAATGCGCGCGCCAACGATCAGGACGCTGAGCAGGCCGCTTGACGAGCCGGCCAGGAACCCGCTGACCAGCACCGGTGCCCAGAAGACAAAATCAAGCATTGAAAACCTCTGCCGGCACCGCCAGCAGTCGACCGCCACGCTTGAGAACCGTCAGCCCCGGACCGTAAAGCGTTTCCAGCCGCTGGTCAGTCAATACGTCGTCTGGTGAGCCGTCCGCCACCAGCCGGCCCCTCTCCAGGACGATCACCCGGCCGCAGGCCGGCGGCAGTACTTCCAGGTCGTGGCTCACCAGAATGACCGTCATGCCGGACGACGCATAGAGATCCTTGACAACGGTCACGATTCGCTCGCGCCAGCCGAGATCCAGATTGGCGGTCGGCTCGTCCAGCAGCAGCAGATCCGGCTGCTGGACCATAGCCCGGGCGATCAGAACCTTGCGCTGTTCGCCCCCTGAAATCTCACCGTAGCCGCGAAGAGTCAGGGAGGCGAGCCCAAGACGTTCGATCCATTGGTCGACGATTCGCCAATCCTTCTTTCGCAGCGGCCGGATCAGGCCGGCGATTCCGGTCCGCCCGATGGCAATCACCTCGCGCACGGTCAAGGGAATCTCCCCGGGCGAGGAAAGCAATTGCGGGACGTACCCGATCCGACGTCGCAGCAATCCGAGGCCCCGCATGCCCAGTTCGGCCAGCGGTTCGCCAAGCACGGTTACCCGTCCGCCGGCATGTCGTTGAAGACCCAGCAGACAGCGAAGGAACGTGCTCTTTCCCGCGCCGTTCGGGCCGAGTATTCCGACGAATTGCCCCTTGGGCAGTTGCAGATTCTCTATCGCCAGTATGTTCCTGCGTCCGGCCCGAACGATCAGATCGCGAATCGTGATTGCCGTATCATTCAAGGAGTAGCCGCCTTCACCAGCGAAGTAACATTGGTCGCGATCAACGCGTCGAAAGAAATCGTTCCGGCGTCGTCTTGCGGGAAGTTACCGAAAACCACGACTTTCGCTCCGAGTCGCTGCGCGAGTGCGTCCGCCAAACGCCGCCCCTCGGGCAAGTTGGCGATCACGATCCCGACGCGGGCATTCTCGCCTTCGCGGATGGCGGTCTCAATGTCGCCGATTGATGCTGAATCGGCGCCTGCAAACGTGGAGACCACGTTCAACCCCAGCCAGCGACAGAAGGCTTCCTGGTGAGGACTACATACAACAGGTTTTCCCTCCAGGCCGGCCTCACGCATCTGCCGACGACACCACTCCTCCCGCTCGCTCATTCGTTGCTCAATCTCTGCAATTCGGTGTCGCGACGCTTCGGCCGAGAGCATGTTCGCGGCCACGAGCGGCTCCGCCACCTGGCGACAGGCCGATAAGTAGCTCGAAGGTATGCACAATCCGCCCGACACGCGAATGGGCACGATCCGCAAGCCGTCGCGAGCAAGAGGGCTGAGCTTGTCGTCCAGAGCTCGCTGGAAATCAAACCGCACGAGCATGCGACATGTCCTCAACGCCGATACCTGGCTCGGGCGAACATCGAAATGGCCGGGGCAGGTGCCCGGTTCGGCCAGACGCAACGGCCGGGAGGCGTCGCCCATCAGATCGATCAATGCCGCTTCCAGATAGGAGTTGCCGGCCGCGACATGGGCAAGGGGGTTCGGCGCCGGCGGGCTTTGCGGCGGAGATGACCGGTTGCAGCCGGCCAGGGTTACAGCCAGACCAAAGACATGGAGCAACCCGACTGCTTGGATGGCGGTTCGCTGGGTCATGGTGTCGTCGCGCGCACCTGGCCGGCTGAGGAGCAGCCAACCCAGGCAAACTCTCTCTCGCCCATTGATGTAATGCGAAACATCTTCGTTACGTCCTCGCGAGCCAGCGCCCGCGAGTCCTCCTCCAGACGTTCGGGCTTGAGGTGTTCCATCCACCCATGCAGGGCGCAGGTGGCCGTATAGCTGAGCCCCTCCGCAGGCCGACCACCGTCGGGTAGCCTGACGACGTGGACCACAGGCCACCTGTTGGAGAGCACTTCAGCCGAATCCCTCAGCCAGAGATTCCGCTTGCCCATGGTTGCCCCGCAACCAGCCTGGAGCCCGTCGAGAATGCAGGTGAACGGCGTCCGATGCTTGTCGGCCGGCATCCAGCAGGTCACGTGGATCTTCCACTGCCCCGGAGTTTCCAGCCTGCGAATGGCATCCTGTCCGATCATCGCCCCAACGGTCAACCATGGTCCCAGGTGACCGTGAAAGAGTGCCGCCCGTGCAAGCCAATCAGGATCTTCCGCCTGTCTGTTCGTGTAGAAATCCACTTGTCCTCCGATCTCGCCAATCAAGCAGATGCCTGCGAGGCACCTTTCACATTATCGCGGTTTGCGTCTTGATGACCATCTCCATCATTCGCCCTTGTCATCATCCCGGGGGCAAAACGGCAGATCACGGGCTCATGTGAGTCACGCCTTTGCGGGTCCTGAAGTGGGTGATGAGGCCCGTCGGACGACCGTCGTTGAGCAGCCAGAACGACTTGGGCAAGGGGAGTTTGGCCTCGTCAATCGTGCCGTCGTCCCAGCGCGGAAACTTGGGTGAATGCGGATCCGGACCCACGCTCCAGACGGCATACGTCACGGGACTCTTGGGTTCGTTATTGCGATCAGCATAGTACCTGCCGTTGGGGCTTTCGCAATTTGGCACGTCATCAGGCACCCATATCTGTGCGCGGGGTCGCCAGGTACTATCCGGAAAATCCATGAGCACGCCATTCTGCCAAACCGGTCCTGGGGCCCGATAACGATACGTCTGACCGGGGTTGAACGCGTCCTCCAAATATGATCGCTTAATTGCGTCCGGACTTTTCGGCAGGTACTTCTTTGTAGCCAGCTCAAAGGGCAACTGATAAAGGATGCTCGTCCCGCAAGACTGCCGCGTCGGTGGCAGACGGTCCTTGTGTTCCAAGGCGTAGGCGTCCAGGGCGATGGTGACCTGCCGCAAGTCGGAGTGCACCAGCACGACCCTGGATCGAAGCTTTGCCCTGGCCAGAGCCGGGAGCAGCATGGCCGCCAGCAGAGCCAGGATCGCAACCACAACAAGGACCTCGACCAGACTGAAGGCTTCTACGACGCCGTTTCGCGCGCAACGGCCGCCGCCGGGTCGGGTCGATCGAACTTGCCTTCTGTCATGCGCCATCCGAACAACATTACCCATCACAGGCGGAGTCCGGCAGCTCAAGGCTTCCGGAGAAACACCTCTGCAGCACCCCGAAATCGCTCTGATCCACGTCGCCGTCTTCGTCAAAATCAGCATTGAGGCAGGATGGATCGGTCTGCCGGATTCCCGGTGCCGAGGCACAGGTCTCGAAGTGATCGAGATCGGTCTCATCCACGTCGCCATCTCGGTCGAAATCGGGCTTCACGTACCGATAGAGCACGAAATGGCTGCCGTCGTAGTCCATCACCCACAGTCGATAGCCGCCCTTCCATCCGTCGGTGGAGACCTTGTCTTCTTGATCGAAGATGCCCACGATATCAAAGGTTCCGGTCGGTGCGGGGTACTGCGTAAAACCGCCGCCGAATCCAAGCAGGACGGGCAGCGTTCGCCCGGTGTCGTCGGCGATGGTCATTGATTGATTGCAGCCCCAGGTGCCGGCGACGAACTGCACGTTCTCAAATCGAACGAAACTGCCCTGGTAATGCTCCGCGCCCGTGGCACGCGACTGATCAAAAATGAACTGATCGGCCGTATCCTTTACGTCCGCAAGGGTGATGGTTTGGGGCGCAGGCGAGACATAGTTCGCTTGCAGAAGAACCACGTCGAAATCCGCCAGTGGCGTTTTCTGGTGTTGCTCGTTGACGTTGGTCTTGCCGCGGAAGAACAGGCCCGGGGCCCGCGCTCGCACTTCGACCAGATCGCCCGACCGAAAAGCCCTGCCGGTGATCGGGTCGTGGTTCAGGCGGTGCAACTCGGCGAGCCACTCCGCGTCGCTGTAGCTGCCGGCCGGATGATTCCCGACGTTCTTGCCGATGTTCTGGCCCATGTACAACGCGGTGCCGCCGAAATCACCTTCATCAACGAATTGAACAAACTGTTGCCACTGCCCGCCCATGTAAGGATCGAACCCGGGTGTGGGGTTCAACATGTCGGACGGACGATTCAGGATCACGCCTTTGATCTTGACGGGTGAGGTGGTGGGGAAGGTGCCTTGGCCGTTGGCATCAACGGCTTGATAGTCCTGATGGAGCGTGTAACTCATCGATGCCCAATCCGGCTCCTGTGCGGTTGTCGCCGTCGTCCACGCACAGAACAACGCTGCAGTCGCAAGCCATCGCGCAATTCGGGAATTCATCCGTTTTCTCCTTGTTCCTTCCGCTCCAGGCTGCCGGAGTCAACGCGAGACCGGGGCCTGTAGTATTACGAATTATCAAAAGATAATACGTATGCGCGTGGCCGTCAAGATAATCGGCTTTCCGGCAGAGGAAAGCAAGATTGGGAGCGCGCGCCGACCGGAAGGTTCTCACCAGTTGCAAGGGACGGCCACCTCTGCCCCTGGAGACCTGCGCGAGTACCGTTGGCGGCCAGACCAAGTTCCATGCAACCAGTCATCGGCTGTTCAACAAAACCGTAAATCCTTTCACTGAAGATCTTTACGTCTTCCTGTCCCGGGCCGCGCCCAGGCAGCTTGAAACTTGCCCGGCCTCGCTTACAATGTAATACACGTATGCGGTTTCATCGATCTTTGATTTCAGGACTGCTCTTGGCGTGTCTGGCGCTTTCCTCGAGCGGTTCGGCCCTTTGGGTTCATTCTCGGCTTGAAGAGGGGCACCAGCATGACAGGGCCGGGTGCGCACTATGCCAGCAATCGATCCTGACGCCGGCGGTGATTCCGCCGGCGATTTCGGTTATCCCGCTGCTCGCCGATCGGAATGAGGAGCGGGTGGTTCTGAGCGACGCACATTTCGTCCCAACGACTCGTCCCGCGCCGAGTCTGCCGCGAGGCCCTCCCAGTTTTCTTTGATCCTTTGCCGGTAAACGGCGTTTCTGCCACCTGCGATTCCGACGGGGGAAACGGCGTATGGCCGGCGCTTGGTGCAACGTTCCGTGCCGTTTCGTCTCGCAGACGCGGCGGCTCAAACCACAACTACAGGTCCATGGTACACAGCGAGTGATGGACGCATATGCGAGGTGCGCTATGCGAGCATGCTCCAAGACGCGTCTGCGAGGCAGCGCGTTCACGCTGATAGAGGTGTTGGTTGTCGTCGCCATCATCGCCTTGCTCGTGGCGGTGTTGCTCCCGTCCTTGAGCCGGGCGCGGCAGGCGGCTCGGCGCACGATGTGTCTCAACAACATCAAGTGCCTGGAAACCGCCCACTGGCTGTACATGACGTCCAACGACGGATTCCTGATCCGCGTGGGTCTTATGCACGGCGTGGCGGATGACAAACCCCAGGTGGCCTGGTTCAACACGCTGCAGCGCTACTACAAGGATCGGCTGGTGGCCCGCTCTCCGGCGGATGATAGTCCCCACTGGCCCGTGGAACTCGGCGGGAAGGGGATACCCGTCGACGGCAAGCGAGGCTATCCGTTCCGGCGGAGCAGTTACGGGATCAACAACTTCCTCGACATCGAGAAGAATCCGGATCTGACCGGCAAGGGCGTCACTTGGCCCAAGATCGAGAAGATCCGCAACCCCTCGAGCATCGTGCATTTTGTCTACATGGTCGAGGAGTGCGATCCGGACAATCCCTATTACCGGTCGGGTGAATGCTTCGCCGCGTCCGATCATCCCCACGTTGAGGAATGGGCCGACGTGAGCCATTCGCCGACCAAGGCCGCGACGCAACTGGAAATCCAGGCCCACGGCGGCCCCAAGTGGTCGGCTCATTCGCTGTCGAACTATGGTTTTCTGGACGGACATGCGGAATCGCTCCAGTTCCAGCAAGTTTACAAGGATATGGAGCATAACAAGTTCGATCCGGGTTTGTTCATCAACTATCACCGTCGATGACCGGGCCCGAAAGGCGTCTCATTTAGATCTCCTGCGAAACAGGAGGGAAGGATTCAGAAATGAAGAACGTGTTTATCTCTTCAGTGCTTATCGTTGTGCTGCTCGGAAACGTCACCCTGGCCGCACATGTTGACGTTCGTGCCTACGTTCAAAACGGGGCGATCGCGGTCGGATCGTCCGAGCTGGTCGGCTCGACGGTGGTGCCTCTTTCAGACCGCGAACGCGTTTTTGGGGCCGAATTCGGCGAAGACGACCCCGCTCAGCCGTTCATGACCGAAGACCCTGGTTTCCTTTCGGAGGACGGGGCCTTTCCGGGCGGTTCAGGGCACTGGTTGGGGTTCAACGCCCTGTCGGGCCTGGCATTCTGGAACGGCTCCGGCTTTGCGGGCGTACCCGCGTTCGAGTCGCTGCAGATCACCGTCGGTTCGCAGAGTGTGAATGTCGCGAACGACCCGGCCGGCGGCTTCAACTTCGCACAGATCGGAGCCGGCGGCGGGTTGCATCAGCACATGACGTTCGAGCTGCTGGGATCGGACGGCAACCCGATTCCCGGCGACGGCGTCGAGCCAAGCCCTGGGATTTACCTGCTGGAGCTGGAACTGACCACAACGATGAGTGACGTCGTATCGTCCGCCCCGATATGGATCGTCTTCAACAACGGTGACAGCGAGGCAAACCACGAAGCGGCGGCTGCGTGGGTCGAGAACAATCTCGTGCCCGAACCGCTGAGCGCCCTGTTGCTTGTGGCGGGTGCGCTGCCGTGTCGGCGACGGCGAGGCCGTTGATTCACATTGAGGATACGAGGTGAACCGCCGTGCCGGGGAGATCATGCTGCCCGGCACGGCGGGCACGCCGCCTTGGGGTTCGAGACGATGGAGGAGGTGCAAACATGAATCGAACGAGCGGTCTCGCAATGATGATGGCAGCCTTGATAATGGTATGTGGGCAGCCGGATCCTGCCTGCGGCTGCTGCGACGCGTGCGATCCTACCGGGCATCTGGGGGTGGCGATGGTGGTCGAGGATAACAAGATTCACACCGGCGTGTACGCGTATGATCCCTCCAATCCGGTGACGGTGGACATCGGCGTGCATGTCTGGGGCGGAGGCCACTTTCAAGAGAACCCGCTGGACCCGTTCTGGACGGACGATCCGTGCTATGGCAGTACAACCGACAGCGGTTTGCCTCCGGGAAGCCAGGTCGGCTTCAACATTCTGTCGGACCTGCTCTACTGGGATGGCAATGGATCGGTCAGTTTCGGGCCGGTGCCGGCCGGCGAGCGGCTCAGGATCAAATACGGTTTCATGACCCGCCATGCGGGCGGGGGGACCGGCTTCGTTGAAGGGTTCAACTTCCAGACGGTGCCGAGCGACGGGTCCTTTCACCGGCACCTGAGCTACTTCCTGCTGGGCCCCGATGGCAACTCGATCCCAGCCGACCAGGATGGCGTTCAGGCCGCCGACGGTGTCTATCTGCTCGAGATCGAGCTGACCAACACCGCAGGCATCGCCAGCTCGGACCCAATCTGGCTGGTGTTCCGCAACTTCTCGCCGTCCGACCCGCTGGCCGAGGTCAAGCACTGTATGGCCCTGCTGCACGTCGCACACGACATCGCCCACGATCGGCCGCGGGCTGACCTCGATTTTGACCGGGATGTGGACGTCGACGATCTGGAACGTTTCGAGGCTTGCGCCACGGGGCCGGGAATACCTTATGTGCGGGAGTGCTGCCGCGCGGCGGACCTCGATCGCGACGGTGATGTGGATCAGGCGGATTTCGGGCGGCTCCAGCGTTGCTTCAGCGGCCCGGAGGCGCACCCGGACCCCCGCTGCGCGGATTGAGTGTGCATCCTGAACTGCCGGCAGCGAACCGCGGTCATTGCCCTTCTGCGCTCAATCCTGTCGTGGTTGCCTTTTCCGGCGGTGCAGTCTGGAAGAGATCATGGACAGCGTGAAGTACACGATCCTGAGAATCGCCGCAACAGATGGTCTCAATCTGCGGATCGTGATCGCCTTTGCAGGACAAAGCTCCTGGCAGCAGAAGCATCGGATACAACCCTTGAGATCGACGCATGGCTTGCCGGTCTCCATCGCGATCACGTGGGCCGGGCAGCTCCTGGCACATAGACTGCAGCCCGTGCAGGCCACATGATCGAAGACGGGGCGAGGCTTGGTCCACTGCGCCAGCCGCCCCAGCAGCCGTCCTTGCGACCAGGTGATCGTAAGCATTTGGCTCAGCGCGGGCATGTCGAATCGTTTGACGCGAACGTCTTCGACGGACCGGCCCATGATGGTGACGTCGTCAAGGCTTGCCGGACACAGGCCACGTTCGGTGCCGGCCTTCATGATTGGTATCCGAATGGGATTGGCGCCAAGGACTTGCAGAGCGACATAGTCCAGAGCAAAGGCATCTTCGCCGGCCAGGATAAGGCCCAGGTGCCGAGGATCTCCGGCAGAAGGACCCGCGCCTTCCATGCCGACCACGGCGTCCATCAGATTCAAACCAGGCTTGGCAGCCAGGCAGATGTCGATCAGTGCATCGGCGAATGCCTGGTAGTCCGCCATCCGCAGGTGGAAGTCGATCTTACCCGTGCCCGGGATCGCGCCGAACAGGTTCTTCACTGCGCCGGTATAGACCATCTGTCCGTGGGTCTTGAGCTTCGGCAGGTTGATGACCAGATCCGCCTCGGCGACGGCCCGGATGATGTCCACGTGCTTGAGCAGCTTGCCCGAAGGGTTGGCGACTTGCCTGGCGGCCAGGTCGTGATTTAGTGCCAAGCCGGTTTCCCGTGCCACCTGCTCCATCCCCGTCTTGGCATAGACGGTTTTCAGATAACTCGCCACGAAAGGGCCACCCGGACTGTCGGCCACAGTCACGATGCCGCCGGCCTCCTGCACGAGTCGGGCGACGGCCGCCACGACGGCCGGGTGGGTCGTGGTCGCTTCAGATGGTGACCGCGGGGCCAGCAGATTGGGCTTGAGCAGAACGCGCATGCCGGGCCGAACGAATCGGGACATGCCGCCCAGGTAATCGAGCGACTGCCGAACGGCGGCGTCGACCACAGAGGCCTCATAGCTCGCACACCCAACGATAGACACGGTACGCATGGCCAAGATTATGAGGGGTTTTGGCCTGCGGTCCAGGCCCGGATCTGAATCTGAGATCCGTCAATCCCAAGTCCGAGGCTTAGCAGTTTGTCCGATTGAATCCTGCAGGGAGTGGCCTACACGCACTTTACCCATCCTGCCCCGAAGACGCGCAGGTGTGTAGCCAGGGGCGCAAGGGCCTGGTACAAATACCGTTTTTACCAACGAGCCCCAAAATGGGCGACAAAAAGGAGACACGACAATGGGACAGACGCTTACGTGTCTTCATTACCATCTTGTCTTCAGCACGAAAAACCGCTTGCCTCAGATCGCCGCCGATTTCCGCGAGCGCCTTTACGATTACATGGGCGGAATCATCAAGGGCGAGCACGGCCATCTGTTCGCCGCAGGCGGAACCGAAGACCATGTTCATCTTCTGGCTTCCTTCCCCGCGCATCCTTCGGTGGCAGACGTTCTTCGGGTGATCAAGACCAACTCCTCAAAATGGATACACGAAACGTTTGCCGAGCACCGCGCGTTCGCATGGCAAAGCGGGTATGGCGCATTCTCTGTGAGCCGATCGAACGATGACAGTGTTCGACGGTATATTTCGACTCAGCAGAAGCACCACCAGCAAATGACCTTCCAAGAGGAATTCCTCGAGTTCCTCCGGCGACACGAGATACCCTACGACGAGCGGTACATCTGGGAATGAGGGAACTGTCGCCCCTCTGGGGCTGGTTGGCCGGCGCGTCACGGCTCCCAGGGGCTTGCGCCCCTGGCTACAAACCTGTGCCCCTCTGGGGCATCGGGCAATCTCGGGTTTGCGACGGCTCCGTAGCACGGCGGCAATCAGGAAAACGATTAGCGGCACAAGCGCCCCGACGATCGGCCCGGCCCATACCACCAGGAGAGGGTGGGGATTGGGCGACACATCGGTGCGTGACAGGGCCAATGGGTGCAGGGCCACCTTGGTCACCGTGCCGCCGGTTGCGCTTGCGCCGAGCACATGCCCAAGTTCATGGACGGCCTGCATGGCAAGCCATGAGAAAGCAACGAAGCTGGCAATGAGCAGGATTTGATCGAAACGCTTCATTGTTGGTGCTTCCGATACGATCTGTCGGACCCTTCAGAGTCTCTCACGGGCTTCGAGTGAGAGCGTCGATCGGCCGTAAGGGAATGATACACGGGCACATTCTTGCTGTCTCTTTTTCGTGCGCGGCGGCGCCTGCATTCTGAAGACGGTCGCCTGTATTCCGTTGTTTGACATGAGTCGGGAGCGGTCGGTATAAGGGGACTCGCCCGTCGGGTTGTCTCGGGAGTTGGCAGGTGGTCGAAGGCGAATCAACGCGGCGTGGACGGTCTGGTCCCGCACGAAGCCGGGCGTTTTGGTTTGTACCGGCCGTGTTGGTTGTCATGGCGGGCTTGTTGTTGGCAGACCCGTGGCAAGAGGCCGTGCCCATCCCACCTAAAACGGATGTACCCGTATGGGCCACCGATACGACGCCCGTACGGCATCCTACTCTCAAGCCTGAAACCGTCATCGCCGGCATGACCTTCCGCTGCAGCGAGTGTCACGATCTGTTCCCTTCGCCTCCTGAGACGGATCGAGCGTTGACGCAGCATCGCCACATTGTGCTGGACCACGGCATTAACGCCCGCTGTTTCAACTGTCACAACCGTCAGGACCGCAATGCGTTCGCCGACGACCGGGGAGACCCCATTCCTTTCGATCAGCCGCCGGTGCTGTGCGCCAAATGCCATGGCCCGGTCTATCGCGATTGGACCCATGACGTCCACGGGCGGACCGACGGCTACTGGAATGACTCGCTCGGATCGAGGCGGCGCCTGAAATGCGTCGAGTGTCACGATCCGCATGCTCCGGCATTCCAGGCCATGCGGCCGGCCCGGGGACCCAATACGCTGCGGATGGGCGATCAAACGCATCATCCTGCGGGCACCGAGAAGACCAAGAACCCGTTGTTGATCTATCGCCAGACACCGTCAGGCAGAGACGTCACGCATGAACGGCCCGAATGACAGGCAGGACGAACCGCAGGCCGCAGCGCCCGGCTCTCCGGGAATGACCCGCCGTGGTTTCATCCGCAAGAGCGCCGTTGCCGCTGCCGGCGCGGCGGCAGTGGCGGCCGCGCTCTCGCCTTTGCGGAACATCTCACCGGACCACATACCGACTCTCGAACAACTGTTGCAGAAGCATTACAAGGAGATGACCCCCGAGGAAATGAAGGCAGTCCTCGAGCGGATCTCTCGCGAGGTTGAGAAACGGTACGCCGTCCGCCCGCAGGTAGCCGACATCAAACCGATGACCGGCGTGGAATTCGTGTACGCCCTCAATATCAGCCGTTGCATCGGGTGCCGTCGTTGCGTGCATGCCTGCGTCAAAGAGAACAACCAATCCCGTTCGCCCGAGATCCAGTACATCCGCGTGCTCAAGATGGAAAAGGGCAGCATCGACGTGGAGACCTCGGACCATCACTACGATCCGCCGACGGTACCCGAGCACGAGAGTTACTACATGCCGGTGCAGTGTCACCAGTGCGCCAATCCGCCGTGCGTCAAGGTGTGCCCGGTCGAAGCCACCTGGCAGGAGCCGGACGGCATCACGGTTATCGACTACGACTGGTGCATCGGGTGCCGGTATTGCGAGGCGGCCTGCCCATACTGGGCCAGGAGATTCAACTTCGCCGAGCCGGGGCTGACCGCGGAAGAGTTGAACCCCAACATGGCTTACCTGTCCAACCGCCCGCGAGCCGTGGGCGTCATGGAGAAGTGTACCTATTGTCTGCACCGCACCCGTGTCGGCCGCATGCCGGCCTGCGTCGAGGCCTGCCCAACCGGGTCCCGCAAATTCGGAAACGTTCTCGACCCCAAGAGCGAGATCGCTTATATCCTCAGGCACAAGCGAGTGTTTGTTCTCAAGCAGGAAGTCGGGACACTCCCGAGGTTCTTCTACTACTTCGACGAGCGCGGCAGCCGATATCACGAGCCGTTGGATCCGGCCGTCTCGGGAGGTGACGCATGAGGCGTTATTTCACCTTCCTCTGGCAGTGCCTGCGTATGAGTTTCGTCGGCGACTGGCGTTACTACGCATGGATGAGCGTTCTGACGGTGTTCGCGCTGCTGGGGCTTCACGCTTGGTGCAGGCAACTGGTCGGCGGTTTGGCGACCACGGGCATGACCGATCAGGTGTCCTGGGGCGTCTATATCGCGAATTTCACCTACCTGGTGGGCTTAGCGGCCGCGGCGGCCATGTTGGTGATTCCGGTCTACATCTATCGCAACATGCATCTGCACGACGTGGTCATTTTCGGCGAACTATTGGCCGTGGCGGTCATCATCATGTGCCTGTTGTTCGTCACGGTGGATCTCGGCCGTCCCGATCGCTCGCTGCATCTCATTCAGCGGTTCAACTTCCCAGGTTCCATGTTGACCTGGGACGTGATCGCACTCAACGGCTACCTGCTGTTGAACCTGCACATCTGCGGCTACCTGATCTACTGCGCCTACTGCGAGCGCAAGCCGTCCAGGGCTTTTTACGTGCCGTTCGTCTTCATCGCGATCGTCTGGGCGGTCAGCATCCACACGGTGACGGCATTTCTTTACGTCGGCCTGGGCGGACGGCCGTTCTGGAACTCGGCGATCATTGCCCCGCGTTTTCTGGCCAGTGCATTCGCCGCCGGGCCGGCGTTCATCATCCTGACGCTGCAGATCGTCCGGCGATACACCTCGTATCGCGTCGGTGACGAGGCTCTGCTCACCCTCCGGCGGATCGTCCAGGTCGCCGCCCTCATCAATCTGTTCCTGCTGGGCTGCGAACTGTTCACCGAGTTCTACTCAGATTCCGCCCACACCGCTTCCTCACGTTACTTGTATCTCGGTCTGCACGGACGGAACGCGCTGGTCCCATGGATCTGGACGGCCATCGCGTTCAACACGGTGGCGACCCTTCTGTTGGTGCTGCCTTCCTCTCGGGGTCTCAAGGTATTGAACGTGGCGTGCGTCCTGGCCATCGTGGGGATCTGGATCGAGAAGGGGATGGGCCTGATCGTTCCGGCGTTTATTCCCACGCCGCTGGGGGAAATCGTCGAGTACGTGCCCACGATCAACGAGGTGTTGGTCAGCCTCGGCATCTGGGCATTCGGTCTTTTGCTTTACACGGTGTTTGTGCGCATGTCGGTGCCGGTTCTGTCCGGCGAGCTGACCTATCGCAGGCTGTACGGTCCATCGCGTCAGGATAACAATCGGTCGCAAGCCGAGACCGCTGCTTGAAAAGGAGTGATGATCACATGAGTATCGCAAAGACACTTGCCGGAGCCGCCGTGGCAGCCATTCTGGCCGTCACGACTACCGTCTCGGCCGCCCCCTGGGGCCTGCCCGAACTGTCCGCCAAGACCAAGGCGTGCATTGAATGCCACCGGACGGAGAACACCCCGATATATCAGCAATGGGGTTCGAGCAAGCACTATCGTGCGAACGTCGGTTGTTACGAGTGTCATGCAGCGCAGGAGGGCGAGTCGGACGCCTTCAAACACGAGGGGGAGTTGATTGCCACCATCGTGTCGCCCAAGGATTGCGCCCGCTGCCACGAGAAGGAAACCAAGGAGTTCGCCGAGTCTCACCACTCAAAGGGCGGCCGTATTCTCGGCTCGCTGGACAACACTCTGGCCGAGATCGTCGAGGGCAACAACGCGATGAAGACACCGGCCTTTCCGGACGGGGTCAGCGCCGCCGTGGTCAACGGCTGCTGGCAGTGCCACGGCGCGGAGATCAAGGTGCTTCCCGGCGGCAAGCTCGATGCCGCCACCTGGCCCAACACGGGCATCGGCCGCATCAACCCGGACGGCTCGGAGGGCTCTTGTGCGGCCTGTCACAGCCGGCACAGCTTCTCCGCCTGGCAGGCCCGCCACCCCGACGCCTGCGGCAAGTGCCACATGGGACCGGATCACCCGCAGAAGGAAATCTATGAGGAGTCCAAGCACGGCATCGCTTTCAAGGCATTCCGAGAGAAGCTCAATATGGACTCCCCCAAGTGGATCCTCGGCGAGGATTACAGCGCCGCGCCGACCTGCGCCACCTGCCACATGAGCGCCACCAAGACGCAACCCCTGAACCACGATATCGGCCTGCGGATCAGTTGGAACAATCGGCCGGCCATTTCGATCCGACCCGAGGTCAGCGACAAGAAGATGGGGCTGCCCGGGGCCGACATCGACTGGAAGACCCGCCGCGCCAACATGCAAAACGTCTGCCTCAACTGCCACGAGAAGCAGTGGGTGGACAACTTCTACGTTCAGTATGACAGCCTGGTCGAGCTGTATCATGACAAGTTCGCCAAGCCCGGCCTCGAACTGTACGAACTAGCCAAGCCGTTGCTGGTGCCGGTTGAATTCGCCAACAAGATCGACTTCGTCTGGTACGAGATCTGGCACCATGAAGGGCGGCGGGCCCGGCACGGGGCCTCCATGATGGGGCCGGATTACACCCACTGGCACGGCACATACGAGGTGGCCAAGCATTTCTACAGCGAGTACGTCCCCGAGTTGCGGGAATTAGCCCACGCGAACGCGAACTCCAGCGATGCTGCCAAGGCCGAAGCCGCCAAGAAGCTCCAAGCCAGGCTGGATGAGGTGTTGAGTTCCCCCAACCACAGTTGGTACATTGACAAGCTGGATCCGGCCGAGACGCAGCGGCGAGCCAAGGCCGCCGAGGAATTCCGCAAGCGCTACGGCAAGTGAGCCAGGAGAACAGGGCATGAGTCAGAGCAAACCGACCCGGCGTGAGTTCCTGAAGACCACTTCGGTGGCGATGGCCTCGGTGACCCTGGCGGGCCAGGCGTCCGCCGTCCAGACTCGACCGGCCGATACGTCGAAGATTCTCAACTACAACCCGAAGATGGGATATCGGCGATTGGGCAAGACCGGCCTCATGATTTCAGAGATCAGTCTCGGCGGTCATGGAGGCAAGACGGTTGAGGATCGCGTGCCGGTTCTTGAGCGAGCCATCGAGTTGGGCATGAATTACGTCGACAACAACATTGTCGAGGAGTGTGCCCTCTACGGCAAGGCGATGAAAGGCAAACGCGACCGCTGGTACATCGGTTTTGCCTCCTGGCCGGAGAAGCTCACCAGCGAATACGAGAAGGAATTGTCCAAGGAAGGCATGGCCAAGGCAATCGATGACCGTCTCAAGGCCTACGATACCGACATGCTCGACATTTGGCGGCCGGTGGGGGCCACATGGGGCGAGGGGCAGACTAAACAAGAGACAATGCTTGAAATCAGCCCCCGCGTGCTCGACATGGTGGTCGAGGTATTCGAGAAAGCCCGCACACAGGGCAAGGTCCGCTTCCTGGGCGTCTCGGCCCACAAGCCGGAGGTCTTCCGCCGGGTATTGAACGACTATCCACAGTTCTCGGTGATCCTGTTCCCGTACATGTTCCTGACCACGGCTTTCAAGGGTGACAGCCTGCTCGATCTGGCCCAGAAGAAGGACGTCGGCGTGATCGCCATCAAGCCTTTCGCGGCTGGAGCAACTTTTGTCGGCGGCACGCCCACCAAGCTGGAGGGCAAGGTGGACACGCGGGCCAGCAGCCTGCTCAAGGCCATGCTGGCCGAAAAACGCATCTCGGCCGTCATTCCGGGTGTGACCGCCGCCGAGCAGCTTGATGAGAACGTGAAGGCCTCCTACGAGCGCGACAAGCCGCTGACCGACAAGGACAAGCAGGCCCTGCGCGAGTGCACCGAGAGCTTCCACGCCCACCTGCCGGCCCGCTACCAGTGGCTGCATGAGTGGAAGACGGTGTGAGGGTTCCCGCCTTCGCCGAGGCTTCGGCGTGGCGAGCAGGGTTCGGGGTTCAGGGTTCAGTGAGGTGGGGCGGACTTCAGCAGCCTTGACGAGCCACGGGGTTTATCCACGTGGTCTTAAGGACAGCGACCCAACCGGCAGAAAGGGGCGGTCTCCGATGCGACCGCTTTCCTGTAATGACCGGAACATTCAAGGAGGATGACATGAGCTCAACTCGCCTGACAATCGTTGTCTTGCTGCTCGCTTCCTGTGGTCTCTATGGCTGCGCCCCCAGCCGCAGGCCAAGCCCAGCCCAGGTGGATGATTTCATCAACCGAAGGGCCTTTGTGATCTCGGCCATCAACGACATCAAGGATCCGATGCCCGGAACCTCATACTCAGGTATTTCGGAAAACTATGCATCCGACAGCGAGAAACGGATTAAGCGAGAGCTTGAGGACTCAGCCTTTCTGATGGAAGGAATCCGGCAGGAAATCGACCAGCGAGGTTCTTACGTTGTGGAGCCCGGACTGGGGATCGAGTTCGACGTCGATCTGAGCGAGCAGTTGACCGAGAAGACAGACCGTGAGGCCATAGCCAGGCAGTTGAATCACTATTATGTCCGGAAGCTCGAGAAAGCCGGCTGGTACGTCGGCGCGTGCCGCAAGGGCGGAGTGAGCCCCGGTGCGGTGACGGTCACCTACATCTGGACCGATCGGGGCAAGGGTTCGCACACGTACAGCAAGGATTACTCCAGCATGAGCCTGCAGAGCACGTTTCGCGACCCCGAGGACTACCGCCGCGGTTTCTTCCACGTCCTGATCGCCGTCCGCGTCGACACGGACGTCAACCGAGCCCACGTCGCCATCAACTACTGGGGCAGAATCGGCTGACGAGGCCGGGCGATCTACGGGAGTAGCCTCGGACCTGATCCCAGCAAGTTGTCAGACAGTTCTGATCGGCGCCGGCCCTCAACCGTGGGCCTCCTGGCCGGCTTACTTGAGCAGGGCTACAAACCCCGCCTGCTCGAATGGTGATCACCGGTCAGGGCTTCCGAGATCCCGCGTTCCCGCATAACGACGAACGAGATGCAGTCTGTCAGGGACCATCTCTTGTCCGGGCGTGCCTCGTAAAGATCAACTCCGCGATCAAAAAGCTCGTCGGTTGTACTGACCACAAGTGCGCGCGGATCAGATCGCAGGTTGTCCAGGAATCTCCCAAACAGCGGTCGGTTGGGTGTGTCGGCCATCGCATCACCTACCTCAGTGAGCACTCAGGCTGTGGTCACAAGCGGACGTCGCAACGATACAGCCCACTCCGCTGCTTTCTTGTGGGCCTCGTCGTCGGGGTTTAGAATGGCGAGGAAGTAGAAGCTGTCGGCAAAGCAAGGGGTCATCGCTTGGGCGCCCCATGCAGATAGTGATCGTGGTTCCGGGCCAGGTCCTTCGGCAATCCGGTGGCCTTGCCCAAGACGTCCTTGAATACCTCAGCCCAACTGGGCAGGTCCTCCACCGGCTCGACGACCACCTCGGCGCCTTCCGGCAAAGCCGCCCCTCCCTCCAGCACCACCACACCGCCTTGCACTTTGCCTTTGTAGGTCATGCTTCACCTCGCAGAGTATTATACCACAGGAGCCAGGGGCTCATCCATCGCGGCAGAAGCGGATATGCGGTGCCGTGATGATTCGGTCTGACGCCCCAGGAAGCCTGCTCGTTCGACGTTCACTTGTTGAAGGTGGCAGTGGCCGCCTGCTCACGGCTCGATTTTCGTCCCCAGCACTTCCAGGAACTTGGCCAGCCATGCCGGGTGCGCCGGCCAGGCGGGGGCGGTGACCAGGTTGCCGCAGACGTGGGCCTGATCGATGCCGATCTCGACGTAGGTGCCGCCGGCGCCGGCGATATCCGGCCCGACGGCCGGGTAGGCACTGCACGTTTTACCCTGCAGAGCCCCGGCGGCGGCCAGCAGTTGGGCCCCGTGGCAGATGGCTGCGATGGGTTTTTTTGTCCTGACGAAATGCTGGACGATCTTGATGACCTGTTCATTGAGCCGCAGGTATTCCGGAGCCCTGCCGCCGGGAATGACCAACGCGTGGTAATCATCCGGTGACAGCCCGGCGAACGTCGCGTTCAGCGTGAAGTTGTGCCCGGGCTTTTCGCTGTAGGTCTGGTCGCCCTCGAAATCGTGGATGGCCGTCCGGACTTTCTCGCCGGCCTTCTTGCCCGGGCAGACGGCGTGTACCGTGTGCCCGACCATTTGCAGGGCCTGAAAGGGGACCATTACTTCGTAGTCCTCGACGAAATCCCCGACGATCATCAGGATCTTCTTGGCACTCATAGTTGGTGTCTCCTTATTGCAGCACCACGTCCACTGTCTGCGTCTTGCCGTCTCTGAGGAACGTTACTCTCACCGTGTCGCCGGCCTTGTGTTTCTCAATGACATTCAGTAGTCCGTCGATCGAATCGATGTTGCGGTCATCGACTTTCTGAATAACGTCTCCCGGCAGAATGTCACCTTCGGGAGTCTGGCGAACTCCTCGCAGCCCGGCGGCTGCGGCCCCGGAGCCTTCCTCGACGTCGGCGATCATGACACCCTTGACGCCGAGGCCGGCAAGCAGTTGGGCATTGAGCCGCTCGCTCAGGAGGCGGACGCCCATGCGTGGTCGAACGGTTTGCCCGTGAGCGATGAGCTGCGGAACGACTCGATTGACGGTATCGACCGGCACGGCGAAGCCAATGCCGGCGCTGGAGCCGGACGGGCTGTAAATCGCGGTATTCACTCCGATCAATCGGCCGGCGCTATCGAGCAAGGGGCCGCCCGAGTTGCCCGGATTAATCGCGGCGTCGGTCTGGATCACGTCGTCGATCGTCCGCTGGGTCATCGACTGGATTGTCCGGCCAAGAGCACTGACGACGCCGGTCGTGAGGGTATGATCGAGGCCAAAGGGGTTGCCGATGGCGAACACGGCCTGGCCGACCTGAAGATCGTGAGACGTTCCGAGGGGGATGGCCGCAAGCTTGCCGGGCGGGGCGTTGATCTTCAAGACTGCGAGGTCCTTGTCCGGCTCGGCGCCGACCACGGTCGCGTTGTAGCGGGACTGGTCGCTGAGCGTGACCCTGAGGGCGTTGGCGCCGTGGATGACGTGGTAGTTGGTAACGACATGACCGCTGCCGTCCCAGATGAATCCGGAACCGGCCCCTTGGGGAATCTCCATTACGTTCAGCCGCCAGCGGTCGCGCCGGAGGGCCACATTGGTGATGTTGACGACCGAGGGTGCGGCCTTCTCGAACAGCTCGATCGTCGTTTTCTCGGTCTCCATCAGATCACCGCGCGGGGTGATCGCCCGAGGCTCAGGTGGGGGACCGAAGTAGCCAAGAAATCGCAATAACACGACCCCGCAAAGGACTCCGAGCAACACGGCGATGACCATGCGTCCCAGGGACCTTTGTGGGCGGGAGGAGTAGGTCTGCAGCGGCGGGATGGTTTCATACATGGGTGATTTTCCTCGGTAGCCGGAAACCCTGCTATTGGGGCTGCCGGTGGGAGATTGTACCCACAGTTGGCGGCCGACCCAACGAAGCCTCCGGCCTTGCGATGCGGCCCGGCCAAGCTACCTTATCGGCGTGTCAAAGGAGCTCGAGACAAGACCAGAAGGCTCGTGGGAGCCGTCCTCGGCGTTGTGCGCCTCCTCGACCGGTTTGATCCTGATCGTCGGGGTAGCGCTTGTGGCGGCTATTATTGCCACCGAATCGATGGCCGCCCTCGCCATCGCAGCGCTTGACGGCGGCGGGACGGTCCTCGTTCTTGCAGCAGCCTCGCTAGCCGGCGGCTGGCTGGTCCATCTGGTCGGTCTGGGCCGGGCTCCTTGGCATGAAAGACTGATCATCGGGGCCGGGTTGGGCACAGGCGGCTTGTCGCTGATGGTGCTTGGGCTGGGATCGGCCGGATGGTTGAACCGGCCGGCGGCGTTGGCCCTGGCAGGCATACTGGCTGCGATCGGCATCGCGCGGCTGGCTCTGGACGTGCGAACGCTGCAGCAGGCAGGGCCGCAGCCGCGCGGGCAGGAATCCGGCCGGCTCAATTGGCTTTGGCTCATGGCGTGTCCCTTCCTGGCGATTGCGATTCTGGCCGCCTGCCTGCCGCCCGGCGTGCTTTGGGGAAGGCCCGGCACAGAGGAGGCTTACGGCTACGACGTGCTTGAATACCATCTGGCCGTTCCCAAGGCATTCTTTGAGCAGGGCCGTATCGGGTTTCTCGCGAACAACACATACAGCAACTTCCCGCTGAACAGCGAGATGCTGTCGCTTCTCATGATGGTTCTTCGGGGCGATGCCGTCGAGGCCGCATTCATGGCTCAGATGGTCAATGTCTTCTTTGCAGGTCTCTTTGCGGCTGCAGCGTGGCTGGTTGGAAAGGCCTTTTCCGACCGCTCGGGGCTTGTGACCGGAATTGCAGCTCTGACCGCTCCGTGGACGGCCTATCTGGCGGGAATCGCCTATGTGGAAGTCGGCATGCTGGCCATGGGCATGTGCGCCTTTGCCGTGGTCTTGCGTGCCGACGTTCGAGCCGAAGGGGCAAGCCGCCGAGGCCTGGCAGCGGGCCTTCTGGCAGGTTTGTCCGCCGGTTTCAAGTACACTGCCATACCGATGATCGCTGTTCCTGCTGCCATGCTGATCGTTTTTTGTCGCCGGTCACCGCAGAAACGTTTGCTTGGCATGGCGACCTTTGCGGCCGGTTTCCTCATAGCGTTTTCGCCTTGGATGTTGCGGAACCTGATGAATACCGGTAATCCGGTGTTTCCCATGGCTTATTCGGTCTTTGGGGCCAAGCCGGGGTTATGGGACACGGAGCTTGAGGCTCGTTGGCAGAAGGCCCATGGTTGGCAGGGCATTGCCGAAGCCGACAAGCCTCTGTTTGTGCGGCTTGTCGGTCGGACGATCGGGGATTACCGGATGGGCGGCATGGTGGTCGTTCTTGCGGTCGTGGGGGCGGTGGTGGCTCGCGATCGTTGGACGGTTGCTTTGTTGGTCATTCTGGTGTTGCAGGCCGTGTTCTGGACGTTCGCGACCCACCAGTACGCTCGCTTTGCCGTGGTCATGCTCCTGCCGCTGGCGACTCTTGCCGGCCGGGCATTTGGAGGCAGGGCCGGTGGCCGAGGATGGCTCCTGGGTCTTCTGATCGTCGGTACTGCCTGGAACCTTTACCGTCTCGCGGGGGTTTACTATGATCACACCCGCGTCCGGACGATGACCGGGGACGTCGGGCTTGATGCCTATGGTCACACGAATTGGTTCATGAGCGGGCAGTGGCCCGGCACCCGGACGCTGAAGCCGGTGAATGCCAGACCGCCCGGAACGGTGGTCATGCTGGTCGGCGAGGCCCGTTCGTACTACGTGGTGTCTCCGTGCGATTATGCGACGGTATTCAACCGCCACCCGTTGGCTGATGCCGTTCGCGATCGGCGTGATCCTCAGGAGATCATCCACTGGCTCAGAAATCGGGGCATCCGGTACATCCTGGCGGACTGGACGGAAATGGAGCGTCTGCGGAATACGTACGGATTTGATCCGGAGATTGATGCGGCATTGTTTGAGAAGCTGGAACCGGCGGGTCTCGAGCCGATCGAAGAGTTTCTGCTGCCCGAGACGGAGCGGGTCCATGCGACCTTGTATGAGGTGCCACTGCGATGAGTGACATCGTTAATGTTGGAATCTGCTGCGTGGATGCGATCGGCCAGACGATTGATGATTATCCCCCTCCGGGCGGCCTTCGCTTGTTTGACAGGCTGACCCTGACCACGGGTGGAAACGCCGTCAACTGCTCGATCGCCTTGGCCAAAATGGGTGTCGCCTGCGACGCGATCGTGAAGGTCGGCAACGACGCTCTGGGCGAGTTCGTCGTGGCCGAGTTGAAGAAGTACGGCGTGGGAACGAAGGGTGTCATCCATACCAGCGGTATCCACACACCGTTCACTTTCGCCTCCGTCTTCACAGGTGGGCAACGGAGTTTCTTCCACACCATGGGGGCGAACGGCACGCTGGCGTATGAGGACATCGATCTCGAGATTATTCGCGGAGCGAAGTTCTGCTTTGTCACCGGCACGATGGTGATGGCGACGTTCGACGGCGAGCAGACGGCGCGTCTGCTCAGGGACGCACAGGGATTCGGGGCCAAGACACTATTGGACACCGTCTATCTCGACAGCGCCCCCCGCGAGCAGTGGCACCGGAACATCTATCCGTCCCTCCCGGTACTCGACTACTTCATTCCCTCCCAGCCGGAAGCAAAGGCCATTACCGGTCTGAGCGACCCATCCGACATCGCCAAGGCTTTCCAGGATCGCGGCTGCAGGAACGTCGTTGTGAAGATGGATGAGAAAGGGGCATTCTGCCGCGACGCTTCCGGTGCCGAAGACCTCGTGCCGGCCTACAAAGTGGATAGGGTTGTTGACACCACGGGCGCGGGCGACAGTTGGTGTGCCGGTTTCATCTGCGGTTTGCACGAGAGCCTGAGTATGCCGGAGGCCGCCCTGCTGGGAAACGCCACCGCTGCTCACTGCATCCAGGCCCCCGGCGCGTCGACCGGCATTGTGGCGCTGGATCGGATCCGCGAGTTCCAGAGAGCCACGCCACTTAGAAAACCCTGATCAACGAGAAAGGCCCCGTGACCGGTCGTCACGGGGCCTTTGGTTTTGTCGATCAAGGTGCCTCAGAGCCGCAGATCCACTTCCACGATCGTCAGTCCATTGACGTCCTGGACACCCGCGATCCGCAGGAACATTCCGGTCTGAGGTATCAGATCAAACTGCACGTAAGCCGTCATGCCGTCATTGTCGAGCGAAACCGCATAGGGAAGGTAGAAGGGAGCCTGCGGATCGTTGGGATCAACGAGCAACATGTAGTTGAGAGGCGATTCCGTGCTGGTCTCGTCCATCGCTTCGCTGAATGTGACCTTGATCTGCCCAAGTTGCGCGCCCGGGCCTGCGTGCAAGGCCTCGGGCGGCGTGGTATCCTCAGGGTTCGGGTTGATCGCCAGTTGAGTTATCTGCGGCATACTGTTGCCGCTCATATCGGTGATCGAGCCGCCCACACTGACTTCGATCGTCGTATCGATGCTCATCGGCTTCTTGGTGAAGGTCAGGAACATGGTTCGGCCCGCGTATATCCCTCGCGGCAAATCATCGACGCCTGAGAGTCTCGCGCTTGTCGGGTTGACAAAGGTCCTCGAAATCATGTAATTGCGGGTCTCTTCAGCCGAGCGAGCATCGAGAACCTCTCCGGCAAAGGTGACGGTCAGACGATAACCGCCCTGGTCGAAGTTGGCGGCCCACGTTGCGACGGGGTTCGGCAACTCGATGGCGGCGACATCCTGCGGGTTTGCCCCGACGATCATCGAGGTACGCGACAACCATCCGTGCATGTCCGTCACACCGCCCATGGACTGGACGACGTTGAGTTGTGCCGTCCTGTTCAAGGGGCTGGGAGGCAACTGCCCCGGCACCGGGTTGCCAAAATCGGCGAACACCGTTTCCACGGTTATTCCACCCGGCATCAGCACGGCGCTGGTCGCTTTGAACCGATTGAAACCCGCAGCAGCCTCGTAATAGTCGGGGTTTCCTGCGGTGCCGGCGTTGAGGGCCTCGGTGAACGTTGCCAAGATGCGATAGTCGAGCGAGTCGACCGCCCAAACGGCCGATGCCAGTCGCGCCGCTTGCCGGTCAGTTTCGGGTCGTGCGCTCGGCGCCGCCGGCAAGGACACATCACCGTGGGAGCCGTCGTAGGCGTTGCCGTTGAGATCTTTCACCTCGCCGACGATGCTCAACTCAAGCAACGGAGTCAGTAACGAGTTGCCGAAGACCAGAACGATGGTCTTTCCGTCGGGCTGCATGATCGCCGCCGTCGGATTCAACCCATCAATCGTGTAAGCGGCCACATTGGTTGCGGACTCGGCATCCATGATTTCGTCAAAGGTGACGGCCACTTCATAGGGGCCCTTGTTGATTCCCCAGAACATGTCGCTGACGCCCGGAGGCATCATGTCATCGGGCGAGGGCTGGATCGGAAGCGACACCACGCTTGAGGTACGCCGCCCGTTGATGTCTCGGACGTTGCCCAGGATCTTCAGTTTTTCAGCCGACGTCAGGCCGCCGGGGATGTTCGCGAACGTCAGGATCACCTCGCGACCCCTCGGGCCGAGTACGACCGACGTCGGATGGACGCCGACCAGATAATAGTTGGTCGCGTCCATTGTCGAGGTTGCGTCCATGGTTTCAGAGAATACGACCGACACGACGTAGGTATCTCCGCGATATCCGTCGGGCGAAAGGATGTCACCCCACACCGGTCTGGCCGGCAGGCCGCTGTAGGGGGCCGCCACGAAGGGAGAGACGGTGTCCCCGGGATGAGCCCCGATCGCGCAGGTGACCTGGGCGAGTCTCTGCCCGGTGATGTCGGTGATCGAGTCGCCGACGGAGACATCAACCCTGGTCGTGCGGCTCATAGTGGTGCGGCTGTCGCCAAAATCGCCGAATGTCACCTTGGCGGTGCGCCCGGCGATTTCGTCGCCGACGGTTTGCGTGCTGAGGACAACCGATGTCGGACGAATGTTCGTGCCGCTGATCCGCCAGTTGTTCTTGTTTTCCACCGTCGTCTTATTCATTGATTCGTTGAACCGCGCCAGGAACTGATAACCGGTCGACTCGTCGCCCTTGAGCCATGTCAGGACAGGGACGCTTGGAATCGCGCCGGTGCTGGAAGCGGGCAGGATCGCCAAGTTGGACCGGGCGGCAAGATACCGGCCGTTGATGTCCTTGACCCTGTTGCCCAGGATCGAGAGCTTGCTGGTCGGCGCATAGGAGTTGTTCGCGCATTTGAGAGTGACGTGGCGGCCATTGTCGCCCAACTTCGCCGCCGAGGCGGCCAGGCCGTCGATAAGGTACGCCGTCGGATCCTCGACCGAGACGCGGTCCATTGCCTCGTTCAGATCGAGCACCACCTGATATCCGCCTGCCGAATAATCGACCACGAACTGGATCGAGTTGTCGACCACGACCGGTGGGTCAAGGTCGTTGCTGTTCGCCGAGATCGCCTGTTGATCGACAGGCTGCAATCTCTGTCCGTTGATGTCGCGGATGGTCAATAAGCCGACGCTGAGTTTGGCGGCCTGCGACAATGGTATTCCATAGAACACCAAGTTAACCGTCTTGCCGTCCAGGCCCATCTGAGCGTCGAAGGCGACGGCGGCGACACCGTTGTCATGGATCTCATAGCTCCGGGCGTTTTCGAGCGTCGACTGATCCATCGCCTCGTTGAAGATCAACTCGACCCCGTAACTGCCGTTGTAGTTCACGGCCCAGCGGATCAATGCGACCTTCGGCGCGGTTGTGTCTTCCGTGTTCGGCGCGGGCACGAGGCCTTTGACCTGCGGAATGCGGGTGCCGTTGCTGTCGAGGACACCGCTTCCGACACTGATATCGAACTCGGCCTTGGCTGTGAGTTTCACGTCCGCGAAAACCAGAACGACGGTGCGCATGTCCGAAGACAACACGGCGCTGACCGGGTGGGTTTCCGTCCCGCTGACGCAATAGTTCGTAAGTCGCTCTGCGGATGCCTTATCGACCGCTTTCGAGAACTCGGCCAGAAGCTGATAGCTCTCGCCCGCGAAGTTCGCCCCCCACCTCAGGCTGCTCAACGAGGTCATCGCGGAGACCGATACGACCATGGAGTCGCTTTCGCTGGCCCCGGTGCCGTCAGTAACGGTCAATGTGAACGTGAAATTCCCGGCCGACGTCGGCGTGAATGTCGGGGTCAACGTATTCGGTCCGATCAGGGAACCAGCGGGTGACCAGGAAATGGTGAAGGGCCCGGTGCCCCCGGTGAAAGACCCTTGGAGCAGCATTGACGCGCCGACCGTTCCCGTACGATCCGGGCCGGCGTCTACCACGAGGGGCTGCGGTTGCGAAGAGCCATCGGTGCCCGAGTCGCCGCCATCACCGCCGTCACCGCCGATGCCGTGGCCGGAATCTCCATCGCCGGCGCTGACGGTCACAATCAAGGCATCGCTGATCGAGCAGCCAGCCGCGTCGGTGACGGTCAGGGTAAACGGGAACTGCCCCGCCGTTGTCGCGGTGAAGGTTGGCCTGAGCGCGCTGGGATCGCTCAGACCGGTAGTCGGCGACCAGGCAAAGATGTAGGGGACGGTTCCCCCCGTGACCGAGGCCCCGAACTGTACGTTACCGCCTGCCGCGACGGCCAAGTCGTCTCCCGCATCGACGGTCAGCGGGTTGATCAGCGTCGGGCACCTGGGTTCCGCCATCTGGCCCGCGCCAAGCAATCCGAGCAACCACAGACCTTCACAACATCCCTGGCCCATAAGCAGGGGCGTGCCCAGGCAAAGAGCCCAGAAAACCAGAACGACTCGCTTCCCCACATGTTTTCTTGCCATGGAAATCATATCCTTCGATGCAATACGGAATGCCAACAACCCCTCCGACGACGGCCCAGCGCGTGCCGCTCAACACCACTGCTGATTATATCCTCCGGCATTCTACGAGGAGCCGGTTGTCTCGACAAACAAGCATCCTTTGCCCCCGATAACCGATCACGGACCCGCCCGGCGAACGTTCGGGCGGAGTTATCGGTGCCTCGCTCCCACGATCGGCCCGGGTCAAGCCCGGCTGTTACAGCGGACCCACGTCGGTTGCGCTGAGACGATTGCCGTTGACGTCCGCGATCGTATCCTGGGCACTGACGCGGAGATTCTTCCCGCTCACCGACTGGTCGAAGCTCAGGGTCACGGTCCGGCCATCGGTTTTGAGCAACGCCGTCGTCGGATACACATTGCCCGTCAGCACGTAGTTGTCCAGCATCTCGGCCGAGACGCGGTCCAAAGCCTCGCTGAACAGGATCTCGACCCCGGTTCCGCCCACGGCCGTCGCCGCCACCACCGTCGGGGAGGTTGTGTCGGCGCTGTTGCGCGTAATGTCCACAGTGGCTTGCCAGCCGAATACCCCGTTCACATCGAGGATCGAGTTACCGGTGCTGGCGTCCAGGGTATCGGTCGCTGCCAGGCTCCGGTACAAAACGGTCGGTGGGAAGGTCAAGACGACCGTCCGCCCGTCGGTTGGACTAAGTGCTGCCTCCGTCGGCTTCGAGAATGTTCCGGTGATCTGGTAGTTGGCACCGACCTGCGCTGTAAGAGCGTCAAGGACTTCCGAGAATACGACAATAACCTGATAACCTTGCTCCGCGGGGGCGTCGCCGTAATCTGCCGCCCACATGGCCCGCAGCGGTGTCGGCCCGAGAGTATCCAGCGGGTTGGCGGCGACGTTCCGCACCATGGTTGTGGACACGTTGCCGCTCATGTCCTGCAAGCCCGAAATGGCGATTCGCGAGTCACGGTTGAAAACCGCCGGCGTTGCCGGGTCGGGGAACAACGCGACAACCAGGGTCCCGCCATCGGTGATCATGGTCCACGCCGGGCCGATTCCGTCCAGGGTGAATGTTCCTGCATGATCGGCGTCGATGGCTTCACTGAACTCCACCAGCACCAGGTATCCCAAGTTGGAATCTACCATCCACGTGGCCGAAAGAAGTCGCGCGGCCGAAACGTCGTTTGCGTCGTCGGCGGGCGCAGCCGGCAGGACGATTCCGCCACCTGACCCGTCATAAGCGTTCCCATTGATGTCATGGATTTCGCCGTCCAGCGACAATACCGAGTCGGTCGCGAAAACCCCGTTTTCGAAGGTGAGAACGAGCGTTGTGGGCTCTGAGGGATTCAGCACGGCCTGCGTGGGTTTCCGATCGATGCCGCCGTAGTCGAGGAGAAGCCATTTGTCGACAACTTCCACCGAATCCCGGTCCATGACTTCGCTGAACTTGACCACGACCCGGTAGGGCCGACTGTCGGCCAGCCAGTATAGCGACTCGATCGTCGGGGGCGTCGTTTCACTGGCGGGCAAGATGGTCATCGGGGTCACGCTGGTGTTGGCGCGCCCGTTGATGTCCCTCAGGGTGCTGTACAGTCGCAGTTGGTCCGACTTGCCCAGCGGCGTCGTGAGTTTTGCGAAGGTCAGCACGACGGTCCGGCCGTCGAGATCCAATTGAATCGCCGTGGGTCGAACGCCGCCGAGCACATAGTTCTCGGAATTCAGCACGGAGAGGCTGTCCATGGTTTCGCTGAAAGCCAGAGACACGCTGTAGTGAGTCTTGCCGTACTCGCTCTTCAGGACGTCGCCCCAGATCGGCTTGGCTTCGGTCTGCCCCGGCAGAGGTACCAAGCGCGGACCCGTGACGTCATTCTCGTTGGCGACGACGGGGATGCTCACCTGCCCGATCGCCGTTCCGCTGATGTCCCGTATGGATGCTCCCACTGAGACGTCCAATTGCGTGCGTCGATTCAAGAGCCGCGCGCGTCTTGTTCGCTCCGTCTGGTCGGTCAGGCCGGGATCCCAGAAGGTGATCTTGGCGGTTTGCCCGGCAATGGTGCCGGCGGCCGCGTTTGTGGTCGAGTGCAAAACCACCGACTTCGGATTGAGGTCGGTACCCGTGATGCGCCAGTTCCTGACGTCTTCCACCGTTGCCCGGTCCATGATCAGGGGGAACTCGGCCCAGATTTCATAACCCGTGGTCTTATCGCCGGGCAGCCAGGTCAGCGTCGGGACGCCCCTTGGGGTCATGGGGTCGTCGGCGGAGAGGATGCTGAGATTGTTCTGAGCCGCGAGGGAGACGCCGTTAATGTCCTTCACTTTGTTTGCCGGAATGCTCAGTTTGCTGTTAGTGGTCGCGGCGAGACCTTCAAATGTCAGCACCACGCGGCGGCCGTCACTGCCCAATTCCGCCGTCGAGGCCGCGTGGCCGTCCAGCAGGTAGTTCGCGGCGGTCTCGCATGTCTTCCGATCCATGGGCTCGTCGAACGTGATCTCCACACGATAGCCCTCGCCGCTGCTGCTCAGGAATCGCACCGATTCCGCGACGATCTTGGGCGCGACCTTGTCGTCGGCGTTGGCAGCAACAGACTTGCTCGCATCGAGGACCAAGTCGAGCCCGTTCATGTCGCGCAAACGGGTCAACCCCACGTCGAGCTTGCTTTCCTGGGACAACGGCCCATCGGTGAAGATGAGCGTGGCAGTTCGACCGTCGTTGGCGAGTTCCACGATCGCCGGAGCGTATCGGTTGGTCCCTTCCTGGATGCGATAAGCGGCCGGATTCACGGCCGGCACGGGATCCATCGTCTCGCTGAAAACCACTTGCAGGATGTAGCTGTAAGAGACCTCGGTATGGACGCCGCTGTTTTCCCAGATCTTGTCTTCCGCGGCGGTCTCCGCGTCGCTTACGCTCGTGCCGGTGACCCATCGGCGACTGACGACGGTCGGGGCTTTCGTGTCGGCACTGTCGGCGGCAGCCGGCAGGCCCTTGATTTCCGATACCGCCACCCCGTCAGCCCCGAGAATGCCGTTGCTGACACTGATGTCGAAACGCGTGTTTCTGGCCAGCGTGGTGCTGTCGAACAGCAACGTCACCACCAAGCCATCGGAAGACAGGGTCGCACTGGTCGGCTTCACACTCACCTTGGCGACAATCTCACGGGGCGAGGCCGCGCGCGTATCATCCGCCTTGGGGGTCGTGCGGTAGTTGTTGACGTTCTCAGCGGTGGGTTTGTCCAACGGCTTGGTGAACGCAGCGATCAACTGGTAACCGCCATCGCTGAAGTTGGGGGCCCATTTGAGGCTTGCCAGAGTGGCATGATCCAGGGCGTTGACCTTCACGGTGCGGCTGCCGCCAAGCCCTTTGCGATCCGCGACCGTCAGAGTGAATTCGTATTCGCCCTCGGCCGGGGGGACGAATGTTGGTGAGAGGGTGTTGGCGTCGCTCAATGCCGAGGCCGGCGACCAGGAGGCGAGATAAGGTTCTTCTCCGCCTTCGACCGTGGCAGACAGGGTGATGGGGGAACCGACCGTGGCCTCACGATCTGGACCGGCGTAGATCTGCAAGGTAGCCGGTGTGCTGCTGCCCGAAGAGTCGTCCGGCGGCTGCAAGGCTTCGGGATCATTGTTCAGCGGTATCATCTCGAGATTGGGACAGCCCGGCCCCATCAGCATCGGGCACAACAGACTGATTACCGTCACAGCCAGGACCGTGCGGCTGAGCAAGCGTTGCATGAACATCTCAGGTGTCCTCAGGCAAAATGTGGACTATTTCGCGAAACCACCCCTCGCCGGTCAGACCATGCCATGGCCGACCTTGCCTCCTATACTGGTCATCCTACAAAGACCACAGTGTCTGAGCAACCGGAAGTTGTTGCCAGTGTTGGCATTGGCGATTTTGCCGGCATCCCGCAAGCGCTTATAGGACCAAATCTTAGGACTTGGTCTGGCGATTTGCCTGCCGCTGGTGCTTGTTGGCCTATCAAGAGCAAGCGGGTTACCAGGGAAGGGGTATGCCGCTCCAATAGTTGTGATGGCGTTGCAAAGGCTGATTCTGTTTCCGGGTATGGCTTGTGACGAACGTCTTTTCTCCCCCCAGAGCAGCTTTGGTGTCCGCTTCGAGTGTCCAAGGCTGCCCGTCCCGCGAGATGGCGAGGATCTGCCGTCTTACGCGGCCCGGGTGGTGTCCGATTTGGGGCTTGGGCGGACTCCCTGCGTTCTGGGCGGGGTTTCTTTCGGGGGCATGCTGGCTTGCGAGGTGGCTGCCCGGTGCAACTGCAAGCGTGTCATCCTCATTGCCAGTTGCCGCAGTTCGGCTGCTATTCCAAAGCGGAATTGGCTGATCTTTCACCCCGCCAAGCTGGTACCCGATACGGTCATCCGTGGCATCTCCGGACCGGTAAGCCGAGTGGTTGCCCGAATGGAAGGGATTGGCCACGAACACCATCGGCTGCTTCTGGACATGTGCCGGGACGTGCCGATTGTCCAACTCCGACGGCAGGCTGCCATGATCTTGGGTTGGAGGAACCCCTCCCGGCTCGACTGCCCGGTGCATCAGATTCACGGCCGACGCGACCACATGATCCCGCTTGGCGGTGTGCAGGCCGAGCAGTCGATTGCCGACGGAGGGCATTTCATCAATTTGACGCACCCCGCCGCAGTCGCTCGCTTCATCGCACAGCATTCAGCACAATGAAGCCTTTACTACGAATAGATCATGAAAACAATATTAATCATGTGAATTCCTTCGGCAGTTCATATCCCTTGCGCCTCGGGCGTGAGAGTTCCCTGTTGGCCTCATCGTCGCCGACGAACCTCTCGGCGTTCGGATCCCACTTGAGCTTGCGGTTCATGTCCCGGCAGATGTTCACCAGATAGCACAGAGTGGTGGCCCGCTGAGCGGCCTCGACGTGGGCGGCCGGCTGCTTGCGGCTTCGGCAGCAGTCGAAGAAGTCCTTGATATGCCAGACCACCTCGCCGTTAGTGGCCGCCGGGTAACCCGGCGGGGCATCCTTGATCAGTTCGGGATGATCGCAGACCAGGCTTCCGCGGCGGATCTCCAGTGTGGCCTTCTCGCCGACGAAGATCGCCCCGAGGTCGTGGTACACGTTGTTGCCCTTATCGTCCTTCAACCGCAGCGGATTGTGGCATTTCAAGAGTGTGCCATTGGCGTATTTCATCGTGACCTTGACGTTGCCCGCCGCGTCGGCGCCCTCCGGCCAGATTTCGATCGGACCGGTGTCGTCGGCGCCCATTCCGCATTGGGCTTGGTCGAAGGCGTGGGTGCCCCAGCCGGTGACGCCCCAGGACTTGCCGCCGCCGTCGTAGTCCCACCACTTGGCCCAGCCGTAATGCAGCTCCTTGTGGTAGGGCCGCAACTCGGTCTGGTTGCACCACAGGTCCCAGTCAAGGCCTTGCGGGATCTCCTCGGCGGGTAGTGGTTTCCAGCGATCCGGCCCAATGAAGTTGGGGGCTTGCACCTCCTTGAGCTTGCCGATTCCGCCGTCGCGAATCAGTTTGCTGGCCCAGGCGTTGATCGGAATGGTTCGCTGTTGCGTGCCGACCTGGAGTACTTTTTTGTACTTCTTGACCGCCTTGACCAGCGAGCGGCCCTCGGCGATCGTCAGGGCAAAAGGTTTCTCCGCGTAGACGTCGCACCCGGCCTCCATTGCGGTGATGCAGGCCAGCACCCGCGCATGTGTGGTGGTGGGGACAAAAACCGCATCGAGCTTTTCCTTCTCGAGCATCTTGCGGTAGTCCTGGTATCTGACCCACTTATCAGCGTCGGGGGTGGCCTTGGCCCGCTCGTCGATGCGGGTCAGGAAACAGTCGGCGACGGCCACGATGTCGGCATGGTCGGAGAGCCGTTCCGTATTCATGAGAGCGTGGGCCCGGCCGCCGCAGCCGATGAAGCCGACCTTGAATCGGTCGTTTGCACCCGGCCTGCCGGGTGCCGCCAGAACGTGCCTGGGCACGAAATACGGAAACGAGACGCCGGCCGCCGCAGCGGCCGCAGACTTGCGGAGGAAATCACGACGCTTCATGGGTGTTCCTTTCTATGAGGATGCCTGCAAGGTCATGTTCTATGGCATGTCTGGGCTTCGAGCTTGTCAGACCGAGCCAAGACCGGCAGGTCTCCGCCACCTTCGGTGGCTCCGACCATGCCCTACCGTTTTCACGCACATTCTTAGCGTATCGGAAAGGCCTCCAGGCGTCCAACCGTGTCAGTCGGCCGATCCGAAATGCCGGCTGGTGTGTCAACAATCGATCTGGGGTAAGATGGACCCCGGCGCGGCATGACGCAACGCTGTGGCATTTCGAAGTGACGGTTCGCGATCAATTAGGAGGCACCCGCAATGCAATTCGATTCACACGACATCAATCGTGATTCAGGCAGTAAGGGCGGCGCTTGCTGCGGTCATCCGGATGAGCGCGCGGCCGGGATCAGTCGTCGGAGTCTGCTGGGCGGCATCGGCGGGGCGGCGGCGGTGGGCGGGCTGGCGATGCTTGCTGCCTCGCGAGCCCAGGCGGCCGAGGCAGGCCAATCGGCCGGCTCCGGCTTGCCGATGGGGGCTCCGCTCAAGGTCAAGCCTGCGTTGATGTACAGCATCCCGCAGCGGCGCGAGAAGACCAGTTGGCGGCCGTACGGCGGCATCCTCACCGAAGAGGATCTGGCCGCGGAGGTTGCCCGCGTCGAGCAGGATCTCGCAAAGTTGTCGTCACAAGCGGAGTTCAGGCTGGAGATGCAGCCGCCGGCGATGGTTGCCGGCCCTGACCAAGCCAAGAGCGTTGCGAGCAGTGATGCCGACGCGATCGTTCTCTTCGCCGCAGGCGGCGACCAGGCATGGCTGGAGACGATTGCCGCCTCAGGCAAACCGGTCGTCATGTTCGTGCGGCACAAATCCGGCCCCGTTTACCTGTATTACGAGATCGTTCATTGGCGATGGCTCCGCAAGAATGAGGATCTGATCAAAGAGACGCGAATCGGGGTCGATGACATCGTGGTTGATGACGCGGGCGAGATCCTGTGGCGGTTGCGGGCCTTGCACGGCCTAAAGAACGCCAAAGGCACCAGGTGCGTGGCCATTGGAGGCCTGCGGGCGTACAGCGTCCCGGGCCAACAGAAAGGACCGGACCATGTCAAGCAGGTCTGGGGCTACGAGCTGATCACCGTGCCGGACGAGGACGTTGCCGAGCAGCTTGCCAAAGCCCGCAAGGACGAGTCGGCGATGAAGGAAATCCGACGACAAGCGGACGAGTTCCTGGCACAGCCCAATGTGGATTCGAGTATCGAAAAGCGATTCGTCGAGAACTCATTCCTTGCCTTGCGCATCTTCAAGGAGATCATGAAGGCCAACGGCGCCGCCAACCTCGGTGTTGCTCACTGCATGGGATCGCTGATCGGCCTGCTCGACACCGCGCCGTGTCTGGTGCTAAGTATGCTGAATGATGAGGGATTCACCGCCTTCTGCCACACCGATTACACGCACACGGCTCCGGGGGTGCTGATGCGCTGGATCTCGGGCAAGCCGTCGTTCGTCTGTAATACGCATTTTCCGCACGACGGCGTCATTACCCTGGCCCACTGCGCCGCCCCGCGGCGAATGAACGGCCGGGACTACGCCCCGACGAAGATCATGACCCATTTTGAGTCGGACTACGGCACCGCCACCAAGGTGGAATACGATAAGGGCCAGGTCGTCACCGTCATCATTCCGAATCTGAACTGCACCAAGTGGTTCGGCTTCCGCGGCAGGATCGTCGACAGCCCGCACTACGACATGTGCCGCTCGCAGATGGACGTAGCCATCGACGGCGACTGGCGGCGTATGGCCCGGGAGATGCAGGGCTTCCACGCCGTCGTCACCTACGGCGACTACCTGCGCGAGGTCGGCTACGTTCTCGGCAAGGTCGGGATCGAGTGGCAGGACTTCAGCGAGAAGGCCTGATTGCCCTTGACGAGGGGTGGGGCTCGTCCCCACGGTCTTCATCATCCGCTCGGCCCGGAATTCGTTCCGGGCCGCGGGTCTTGGCAGAATCCGTTCCGCATTCGACGATAATGATGATAGGAATCCTCAACCCGCAACGCGCCAGAAGACATTGTGTTGTTAGTGAGTACCCGGAAGAGCTCAACGTTTGTTTGATGAGCAGGTGTGCGGACAAGGCGGATGATTGAATGTTGACCATTGACGGTTCATTCGGTGAAGGCGGCGGGCAGATACTGCGGTCGTCGCTGGCGTTGGCTATGGTAACGGGGCGGGCGTTTCGGATCGAAAAGATCCGGGCGGGGCGCAAGAAGCCGGGGCTGATGCGCCAGCACCTGACCGCGGTGCAGGCGGCGGCACAGATTTCGCAAGCCGACGTGCGTGGGGCGGATATCGGCTCGAAGGTCGTCGAGTTTCATCCCAAGCAGGTTCAACCGGGCGAATACTCCTTCAGCATCGGTACGGCCGGCAGTACGACGCTGGTTCTGCAAACGGTCCTGCCCGCCCTGCTCACGGCCTCCGGCCCGTCGCGGCTGACTTTCGAGGGTGGCACGCACAACCCGTTTGCCCCGCCGTTCGATTTCCTGGCCAAGGCGTTCATCCCGCTGGTCAACCGGATGGGACCGACGGTATCGGCGGAGCTGGAGCGTCCCGGCTTCTACCCGGCCGGCGGCGGGAAGTTCACGATCTCCATCGAACCTGCCAGGGAGCTGAAGGGCTTTGAGCTTACGGAACGCGGCGAGATCATCCGCCGGTGTGGCCGTGCCGTCGTGTCCAACCTGCCCGGCCACATAGCTGAGCGCGAGATCAACGTCTTACGTAAGGGGACGAATTGGGGCGAGTCGTGCTATAGCGTCGAGAACGTTGCACACCCCCGTGGCCCCGGCAACGTCGTCATCATCGAGGTTGAGGCCGAGAACGTGGCCGAGGTGTTTACCGGCTTTGGAGCACTGGGACGGGCAGCCGAAGCCGTCGCCACGCATGCGCTGCAGGCATATCAGCGTTGGCTGAAGGCAGATGTCCCGGTAGGCGAATACCTGGCCGACCAGATCATGCTCCCGTTGGCCATCGCCGGCCGTGGCCGCTACCGAACCACGCCGTTGACCCTCCATTCGACGACACACATGGACCTCATTCAAAAGTTCCTCGATATCGAGGTGGCTGTCGATCATCTCGATCGCAACCGCTGCGAAGTGCGGATCGGATGAGCGTATTCGACCCTTGCCTGCTTGGCGACGCGCGGCGGCAGAGCGGCCTTCTGCAACCCGGCGGCCGCGGTCGAGTATTCCCGGACTCTTCTTGAAGACCGAATGAGGCATCAGAACATGCGATCGGTATTGCGTCCGCCTTGGAACCTTACGGCCAGAGATCTGTGCGGCTTGCGCGCATGTTTCCGGATCGCGGTGCGCTTGGGTTACGGCCCGCAAAAAGGCGATCCGCCTTGGACCTGTTGCTTGACCACCGCTCTCGTTCCGCGTACCTTGGTCTTGGGGCACGCTGACCGGGGAGATACGACCATGAGACTGCCCGAACTTGAATCGCCGGAGAAGTACCGGGGGCTGTACGTGTTTGATTTTGGCGATCAGGTGGCCGTCGGATACACGGCCGATGAGATCGCCGTCCTACTGGAGTCGCAGCGGTATGCCGACGGCAAGGTATACCGCATTCACCGGGCCATGCCGGACGGCACGATGGAACTGCAGGGCGTGTCGCGGGAGACGTTTCTGAAGGAAGACGGTTTGTTCTTCTATCGTGACGAGCCGGGCCTGGCCGAGGAGGACTTCCAGACCCTGGTTCGTGAGGCGGCCGGCACTCCGCCGCCGTGCCGGATGAAGGTTCATTTAGCCAGGATTTCCGGTTCCAGATACGAGCTGTGCACGGTCGCGATTTTTCCGGCCGAGTACACGCACGACGTGTCCGATTGGCTGAATCGGATCGGTTACGAAGGCGGCGACCTGGTCGAGGGCGGCCCGAGCCAGGTGAGCGACTATTACGCGGCCGGAGCAACGGTCATCAAGCGGCAGCAGTTGTGGCCGATGCCGAGCCAATCGCGCTCAGCCGACGAAGTGCTGGCGACGACGCACCTGGCCGTGCAACGGAAGATGGCTTGAAGAAGCTATTAGCTCTTAGCCGTCAGCCCTGACGGCCCGTCGCTCTAGCGGCGGGGCTGCGAATTGTTGACAAGAACGCAGCCTCCAGGGCGATGGGCTACGTGGGAGATCATGTTTGGGGACCACCCCTACAGAGCAGCGACAATGAACGCGGCGGGGCGAAAGTGGTATTCGTTCGTGGCAGACCTGGCGATCCGGCTCCACGTATGGCGTCCGGGGTCCGAGGAGATCAGTGAACGATCGCGGCGGCTGTCCTTCGAAACGAACGTGTCCCGGTTTCCGTTGCGACTCACGGAGTTCCTGAGGGATCGGCTGCGGTTGAGGTGGCTGAGGGTGAAGAAGTAGTTGTCAGTTCTCAGTCGTCGGTTTTCAGTGGCGTGGGCCTTGCCTGCCGTTTTTGGGCGAGCAAAGACGAGGTTTGATGGTAATGGGCAAGACATACGGATTCGGTGTGGTTGGGGCCGGCATGATCGGCAAGTTTCACGCCGAGGCGATTAAGGGTCTGCCGAACGCGAGACTGCTGGCTATTTGTGATCAGGTTGCGTCGGCGGCCGAGACCTTGGCCGGCAAGTTTGGGTGTGGGGCCGAGACCAGCTTGGAGAAGCTGCTGTCCCGCGATGACATCGACGTGATCACGGTGGCGACGCCGAGCGGGCTGCACGGTGAGGTGGCCATCGCGGCTGCCAGGCACGGCAAGCACTGCGTGGTCGAAAAGCCCATCGAGATCACACTGGAAAAGATCGACCGGATCCTGGAGGCCCACGACAAAGCCGGCACCACCGTCGGGGGCATCTTCAACATGCGTCATGAGGAGACGGCCAAGTTGTTCAAGAAGGCCGTCGATGCCGGTCGCTTCGGACGGATGACCTTCGGCATGGCCTATGGTCCCTGGTGGCGCGAGCAATCTTACTACGACAACGGCGGGTGGCGCGGTACTTGGGCACTTGACGGCGGCGGGGCCTTGATGAATCAGGGCATTCACACCATCGACACGCTTCAATGGCTGATGGGGCCGGTCAAGGCGGTGACCGCTTTTTGCCGGACGCTGGCCCACGAGCGGATCGAGGTTGAGGATACCGGCGTGGCGGCGATCGAGTTCGCCAACGGGGCGATTGGTACCATCGCCTGCGCGACCAGCATGTGGCCGGGGCACTTCCGAATCATCGAGGTAGCCGGCGATCGCGGAACCGCGGCCATGGCCGACAACAAGTTTTTCTTCTGGCAATTCGCCCAGGAGACGCCCGAGGACGCGCGGATCCGCGAGAAGTATCTTCAGTTCCCAGGCGTTTCGGTCGGGGCGGCCAATCCGTCTGCAGGGATGACCGCGGACAATCACCGCGCCAACTTCGCCGAGTTCCTCGCTGCCCTCGATGCGGGCAAGGAGCCGCCGATTTCCGGCCGCGAGGCTCGCAAAGCGGTGGAGATCATCCTGGCGATCTACGAGTCGTCCCGGAGCGGCAGAACGGTCTCGCTTTGATCCGGCCGACGGTTGCCGCCGGCAGCCTGGCCGCCGGTGATTGGGTTGTCCAGCCTGAGTATCGCCCGACAGTTTATCCGCCGCACCTCGTTCCAGATATGTCTGGTCAGGCAGAGACGAAGCAGACGCCATGGATTGCGAAGTCCTTCACAACAGCCCGTTTCTCCGTGCCTGTCGCCGCGAGAAGGCGGATTACACTCCGATCTGGCTGATGCGTCAGGCAGGGCGATACCAGCGTCAGTACCGCGAGATTCGCGAGAAGGTCTCGTTTCTGGAGTTGTGCAAGACGCCGGGACTGGCCGCCCAGGTTACCGTGATGGCCGTCGAGCAGCTCGGTGTTGATGCGGCGATCATCTTTGCCGACATCCTGCTGATCGTCGAGCCGATGGGCGTGGGGCTGTCGTTCAACAAGGGCGAAGGGCCCTCGATCGCCAGGCCGGTGCGAAGCGGCGTCGACGTGAATCAGCTTAGAGAGGTCGATGTCGACGATTCGCTTTCCTTTGTTTTCGAGGCCATTCGGATTGCCCGCCGCGAGCTGGCGCCCGGCATTCCGCTCATCGGCTTCTGCGGCGCACCGTTCACCGTGGCCAGCTACATGATCGAGGGCGGGGCCAGTCGCGAGTTTACCCGGACGCGGTCGCTGATGCACGACGACCCGGGTGCGTGGAATGCACTGCTCGAGCGGATCGTCCGGGCGTCGGCCGATTATGTGAACGGTCAGATCGCGGCCGGCGCACAGGCCGTGCAGGTTTTCGACAGTTGGGTCGGCTGCCTCGACGAGCAGGAGTATCGCCGCTTCGTGCTGCCGCACACGCAGTCGCTAATCCGGGCCGTCAGTGCGGGCACGCCCGTGATTCACTTCGGCGTCAATACCGGTTCCATGCTCAAGGCGATCCGTGAGGCCGGCGGCGACGTGATCGGTCTGGACTGGCGGGTGAACCTGGCCGAGGCCTGGAAAACGATCGGGTACGACGTCGGCGTCCAGGGCAATCTGAATCCGAACGTGTTATTAACCTCTGCTGACGAGATACGCCGCCAGGCCAAGATCATCCTGGATCAGGCCGCCGGGCGGCCGGGACATATCTTCAATCTCGGCCACGGCGTGTTGCCGAACACCCCTGTGGAAAACGCCAGAGCCCTGGTAGATGCGGTTCATGAGTACTCCAGGGGTTTCTGACGGATCTGCCGGGCGCCTTGTTTACCCCATGGCCGGCCGGCATCTGGGGAAAGGGCCGACGGACACGACGAGTAAACCCGGTTGTTCTGATAACGTTTCTCGGGTACGATATGGGCATCAGTTCGAAGCGAGACAGATGCGTTGCCGGCATCTCGGTGCGGCTCGCCGAGCGGGAGATTCAATTCGTGGCGATCCCGCGCCCGACGAGGCAGGAGCGAGGCAGGTATGGCTGATCTTGTTCAACGCAGGACGGGGGCACGAGGTAGGCAAGCCAGTTGGGGTCGATCCGCCTTCACGCTGATTGAAGTCCTAGTGGTGGTGGCGATCATCGCGCTGCTGGTGGCGATCCTCTTGCCATCGCTATCAAAGGCCCGCGAGCAATCGCGACGAGCGGTGTGCGCCGCTCAACAGCGGGAGTTCGCCAAGGGAACTTTGATGTATCTGCTTGACAGCAGGGATGTGCTGCCCGGCCCGATTCATGGGGCCATGGAGCTTGAAACGGCCGGGAAGGTTGCTTCCAAGGATTACGAGGAATGGCATCTTCCCCACTTCATTCGGAGATACTTTCATGATCGCGGACGGCAGGGTCGCCTGACCGACGAGGTTGCCAGTTGCCCGACGGCCTACACGCTCACGGCGGCCAGCTACCAGAAGGCGTTCGCGGAAGCCGATTTCCGGCGTCCGTTCACCTACGCTCTGAACAACTGGAACCGGAATCACAGCACGCAGGTGGAATACGGCACCAATCCGCCTTGGTATTTCGGGTACCCAGACCACTACTGGAATAACACGAAACCGCCTTTCACGCCTTTGGCGTCGCCGACGGTGCTGACGAAGGATGCGGCACCCAAGAAGATTTCGCTCATTCGACAGCCGGCCAGAGAGTGGGCTTTCGGTGATGCTTTTCGTTGGGACCCTCAAGCCCCGCTCGAGCTGGCCAGGACGCTGAAGCCCGGACAGTGGAAGAAGGGCACTTATCAGCTCGACTTTGTACATGAGAATGGCTTGACGCTTATTCCCAAGGGGCCTTGCCATTCGGGCGGAATCAACGTCACCATGTTCGACGGACACGTCGAATGGCAGCGTCCCTGGTTTGGCACGCTGAATCCGCAGAAATAGGCTTGTGGCTCGGGCGAAAAGCGGCGTCTCTGACACTCGGTCGGCGTACACCCGCACATGCAAAGCAGAATCCCCAAGGCGGCCTTCGGCCGCAACCTGAACGGGACAGGTGAATTACGCGTGCAAGTCTTTGGTGCTGAACGAGTTCTGCACTTCTGCAGAAACATGCACGCAAAACGAAGAGAGTCATTCCGCCGCGAGGATGGCCCCATGGCAAGCGAGGTTGGTCTGGTCGCCGGCGGAAAAGCTTCGTTGAAACGCACACCAGTCGCGACGGAAGAGACCAACGAACCGGCGACGGTTCTCATCGTCGCGAACTCCTGTTCTGCGCTCATTGTCCCGGACAGTTACAGTATACACCACCGCTGGACATTCAGTCCGAAATGGGCTTGGCCAGGCCTCGCATGGTATCTGATCCGCGATGGCCAACATGCCAGGAATCGAGAGATGAGCCCTGCCCTTGGGAGTCGACCCCAG